>Ga0105097_10000005_pt1 | contig 93666 bp, 86 predicted proteins | sample PPLLak12cMay2015_FD_87035 | JGI IMG/M metagenome (GOLD analysis project Ga0105097, IMG submission 87035) | Freshwater sediment microbial communities from Prairie Pothole Lake near Jamestown, North Dakota, USA - PPLs Lake P7 Core (1) Depth... | ecosystem: Environmental > Aquatic > Freshwater >...
GTATTCTGTATGACAAAATGGACAAAAAAAAATTGATCATCGTTGTGGGAGCGGGATTGGCGCTGTGCGCCGTCGGAACAGTAATTTATGCTGCCATATGGGCTTTAAAAACAAAACTGTACAAAGCGCTGGCGCCGTATCTGGGCATGATAGACTCAGTCCTGGCCGCTCTGTCCGCCCACCCGGTAGCGTGGATAGCTCTTATTGCCAGTGCAATAGGAGCGGCCATTGGCGGATATGTTTTGTACAAAGTCATACAGCACGTGCGAGCCAGGGCTTTGGAAAAAGCCAACATGGAGAAAGCCAACAAATATTACGCGGAAGAAAAAGAGCCCGTGCCTTACAAAGAGGAAGAGTTGAGCTCGATGGACCCGTTGCAGGACGATTCCGGAGCCAGTCAGACCGTTGAAGAAGCGCGGGCCGCAAAGTATGCGGAATCGGCATCCGACGTTTCGGTCGTCGAGCGGGAGCGATTCAAAACGACCTACGCCAAACTGGAGACCCTAAGCAAAGGTCTGAAGAGCTTGGACGAAATGAAGCCGACGAGCGAGGAGGACGCTAAGGAGATAGAGGATATGCGTAAAGGATTGGTTGAAGAGATGAAAGGACATATATCGGTAATGGGCGAAATGTCTCACGAGTTCTTAATGTTTCACGCTGTACCGTAAAATAATATTATTATTTCATTTGCTAGAAATCAATTTCTGCATAACCGTTGCGCGCTGCAAAAGCGTAGGGCAGTCTCTGGCGTTGCAGTTAAGTTTGTCGTCTGGGTATCCGCGACATTTGTCGCATTTCAACTTTAGCTGAGCTGCCAAAGTTGCCAGCTCTTCAATGTCTGACTGCCGTGTTGGCACAGCCTGCTTTTTTCCTTTAACAGCGGTGCTACTGGTCGGCAGACCCTTTTTGCTGGCACAGTACTGAGTCAGTTTGCGCATCGTTGGCAAAAACGATGGCGAAGAAACGTCTTTGGAAGCGGGAACGGATGGCGGATGTCGACCAAACAGCGACGATTCTATTGTGGAATTGCCGTCCAGCAGGGCCATAACGCGCGGCCCGAACAGCTTGCGTTCGGTATTGGCCCTGATCCTCTCTATGATCCTGTCTCTGCGTTTTTTTGCGGATAATTCCAAACCGGTGACAGTCGTCGTTGATGCTTCTTGCGACAAGTCATCGTCGGAAACGGCGGTGCTTTCCAGACTTCTCAGCTCCGATTCGGTTTCTCGCAGCGCGGATTTATCCCCCTCGGTCATCATGACGTACATGAAAATGCGAGACAGCGGCCCGCCGAGCTGTTTTTGGATGTAGTACACCGAATCTATGTCCATGCCGTGGGTTATGGCCCAAAGCGGGTCTTCCACTCTCTGTGCCATCTTTTTTGGTGTTTTGTCGAATCCGCTAGTTTTTCCGACAACGATGAACGGTATGCGGTCGCCGGGAGCCCATATGTAAGACGGGTCTCTTGAAGCCATCGTTTTGGCAACCGCCAACTGCATCGGCTCGTCCTTGTATTTGGCTCTTGTTATGGCCTTTGCTATAACCAATTTTGACACGGGGACAGCTCCGGTTACCAAATCGCACATGGCCGTGTCGATAACGTCTATGGCGCGATTTACGCTGTCGTCGTGATCTGACATGAGTTCCTCGACGACTGTGGTCATGACGTCGACCACCAGCGCGCAATTGTCGCGCCTAGCCAGTTCGACGCCTTTGAAAGAAAGTTCGCCCTTATCCGCGGGGCCGAGATGCACTCGGTATAAATACTTCTTTTTGCCAACCAGCATCAGTCTGCTCATGACTTTTTCGGCTTGCAGCATGACAGGTGAAGGGGAAAACGATGCCGTTACCGCGACGCAGACTTCTTGTAATTTGGTAAAAGCTTCGTCGAGGGGCATTGGATGACTGCGCTGTTGATTTGTTGTTGTTGTTGTTGTCGAAGAAGACGGTGCTGCGGCGGAAGTATCGTCGCCATTTCGAGAAAAACGTATAAATATGGAGTCGGTATCTGAAATGAGAATAAGCAATTAAAAAAGGAGACGCGCATGATGAACGTGTGTATGCACAAACATACCTCCGTATATGACGTGGTAATTAAACGGAGGTGCCTCGGCAATGCGTTTGGCTGTCATTATCATTTGTCTTCCTTGCGATGTTACGGCCAGCGCTAGCTGTTCTCTGACCATGCGCCCGCCAGACGCTCCCAAAATGCCGTAAAGAGAATTCATCTGCAGTTTGATCTGGTTCTGCCGAGTATTGTAAAGCTCTCTGGTCTCGAAATCGGTTGCCTTTTTCATACTGGCCTTGGCGGCGTCTCTGTCGCTAAACAGTCCGATCTGTATTTGCGGGATGAGTCCCAGCCGCTTGGATGGATCGCAGAAAGTGACACCGTTTGGTGAGGTTTTGCCTCCGTAAGTTTTCCTGTATTTTTCCTGTCTGATTTCGGTGGAGAAATCGATGTTGAGGTATATCATGATCGACGGATAAAGTGACCTGAAATCGCCGCAGCCGACGTACTCGTTTCCGTAAAAGCCTCGTTCAGGTTCCAAAACCGCCGCGCCAGCATATTTTTCATCACTGCCGCGCGATTTTGGTATTTCGTACGGCCATAAGACCGGAGCACCGTCGAAACCGAAATTGGGCCTTTTGGATATGTTGTAAAACAGACTGAACACCTTTGCTTGCACGCCGGATTTCAGCAGTTTGCCGGCGCAGGCTCTGGATTGCCGAGCAATTTCTACGGAAGTCAGGACCATAGCGAATTTTTTGTAATTGATCAGGTTGTGCGTGAGCACGGCGTCCTGCAGGCAGTAGTGAGCAAGCCTCGCGCGGGTTTCGTCGCTCGTTTTCCAAGACGGTACTATCATCTGGTACGGCATGTCGGTTTTGGTTTCTTTCAAGAAAGTGGTCCCCAGGAACCCCAGTCTGTAACTGCGGAGTTTTTCGGATGCCTGTATCCAGTTCAACGTGTCCAGTTGTATCCTTCCCGGGGTGTCCATCGATACCGAAGTCTGAGTTGCCCCGTTTTTTCTCTGTTTGGTGAATTCCCGAGGAGCGATCCAGAAGTGCGACAACCTTCTCCCCACGAAACTGGCGCTGGAACAGCCGAGCAGATTAGCGCGCTTCAAAATATACGGCAGATCGAACCCCGTCACGTTGTGCCCAGCCAAGAAATCGGGGTCGAACGCGCGAATCACCGCGCCAAATGCGTTGAGTAGGTCCTTTTCTGCCGACTCGCCAGTGAAATGGGCATGAAAATCGTAATGCAGTCGAGAAGTTGTTGTCGTTGTTGTTGTTGTTGTTGTTGTTGTTGTTATTTCCTGTTTGTCGTCCGCATCTTCAGAGTTGATTTGTTGTTTCTGGAGTTTGGCAGACGATCCGTGTTGTAAGATGATTTTTCGTTCGCGGCTCGTGTCCTGAAACCCGTTTTTGTATTCGGAGCATACACAAGCGATCAATATAACCGGATCGGATTCGGGTTTAGGAAAGCCCTTGTTACACGCACACTCGATATCGAACGTCAGCAATCTCAGCGGAGCTATATAGTCGCAGTTGGGCAACATGTCCACAAAATCTTTTCCGGTGTCGATCTCCATATTGCACAAAGACGAATCCGTAGTCATCTGTCTGCGCGGATATGCGGACGATAACAGCCCGGAATCGCAATTCGCGGCCGTTTCGCGATATCGGCTCACACGTATCCACCCAAACCCGGTCAAATTCTTGTCGGCCATGAACTGGTCAACTATGTTCAAACACGAATACGGGGCAACCCGCAGCGCGGCCATGCTGGACGGCAATTCCAGCGTGGATTTTCCCGGAGAATCTGGTATCGCAGCGAACTCCGATCCGAACGTCCTCACAAATTCTGGCAGAGCCAGACGCATCTCTACGAACGAGTACGGTTCCGGAGTAAAAGGTGACGCCGGGAACGCCTTCACGATGTTGTGCGTGATCACGTATTTGAAGCCGCTTTTTCTCTTGTCGCGTTTCATGTCCGCTGCGTGCATTCTCGACTCTATGGCCTCAACTATGTCGGGCACAATTTCCGGAGATTCGTGCAAATTTCGGGATGTCAGCATGTGCACCACAGGATACACGCCATAGACGTTGACGCATACAGACGTTCCCAACCGAGTTTTGCAGTACATCCTGATGCACGGAACGGTCGGGACTGCTGAACTGTATCCGCCTCCGTATTGAGCCGTTTCATCGCCGTCGTTTCTTTTTCTTTTTCTCGTTTGTTGTTGTTGTTGACGTTGCTGTTCCAGATCGCATCTCTTATTTGCAACCTCAGTGTCTTCAAACTCCTCGACTTGCGGACGGTTCTGGCATTCTATGTCTATTATCTGCAAATCCAGATACTTTTCTCGTTGTTGGTCGTCGGTTGTAGCCGGCGATAGCTGGTCAACGTATTTTTGCCAGGATAGCTTTTCGGCCAGCACAGCTCCGACAACGCTATCGTGTACCGCGTCCTCTGGTCTTTTTCTGCGTTTCCTGAGCACATTTGTTAACGAATGTCAACAATAATATTAACAACTTTGTTGGCGGAGTCAAAAACGGACTAGGTAACGGTGAATGTTCCGTTGACGATGATGAAATACAACGGTCCAAATGAGCGCCACCATCAATTGGCGGTTCATCATCTTTTTGGGCGGCGTCATCTCCCGGATCTTCTTCCCCATGCTCGTCATCGACTATCTCGTCGTCAAAGTCGCAGCAATCGCATTCCTCTTCTTCGTCACCGTCGTTCATGATTTTTTTAAAAATGGATTATTTTATTACATCAGTTTGTTTTGTTCGATATCTGTTCCGCAATTGCGAAAACAAACCGGTGACACGGTTTTTTTGTTATCATGAGTTGTTGGCAGTATGAATTAGTTCGATAACTCCAATTGCAAACATGATCACGAAAACCAACGGAACCAGTGCGGCCAGTATTATGGCCCCCCAAATCCATCTGTTTCTGCATGTGCGACACAGCCACGAAATTATCAAGCCAAGTACGAGTTGCCAAACCAGCGTAGTAATAAACGACAACCACGAGGACGTCGAAGCCGCCAACGACAGCGCGGCTATAACCAAGTAAACTTTTCCGGCGGTGCAGTCGACCAAATTGCATTTAGTGCTGGCGGCGGGAACGAGTTTGTCCAGTACTCGCTCGAATTTGGCGATACCTGGTATCGAAGAATACGATTGCGGACCGAGTAGTGACGATGATGCCATTTTTTGTCTATTTCTCTTTTTTTAAAATCACAACACCATTATTTTTTGGTATCGATCAGATCTTTTGTACTCAATCCGGCTGCCACGACACCGGCAATTGCGCAACAAGCTATAACCACCCAAACTGCAGGGCAGTTTTTGCGTGATAGCCACACGGCCAAAACTCCCAATGCTAATTGCAGAGCCAAATTGGACAAAAAGCGCTTCCACGACGTCACGGACACCAACAATGACACCGCAGCAACGCCCATCCAAACTCTGAGTGGCAACGACGACAACAGTGGCATTTTACGTCCGACTTGAGGAATGAAGCTATCCGTTTTGTCCAGGATTTTTTCTACCCATCCAACTGCGTTTGAAAGCATCGAGCGGCTGATTGGTGCGGAAGTGGTTGTTTCTGCAACAAGCTGTTGTTGCGCAGACGGTCTCGCGGTCATCGTGGGCAGATCGGGTGATGTTGTTGTTGTTGCTTTTGCTTTCTCAGCCACGGGAGACGATTCTGCCGATGATTTGCCAGAAAACAACCAACGCAACGGATTATACGATGATGCCATTAATGTTAGTGAAACCGAATAAAATGAATATTGTGTGCGTGCACAAACGAATTTTAAATACAGCGGACTCATAATTTTTTTTTGAAAAACCCCCGCTTTGTGTCATCAAGGCATCAACCAAGTCATGTCTGTTTTGGAAACATTGAATCTGGTTCGCGTATCCACGCCAAAGTGCATATCTTCGTCGTCTCCCCACTCTTCTGTTGGACCGTTGCGATACTTGGCATAGTGTTCCCAAAGTTTGTTGGCGGCTACGGTGTCGGGTACCGTCCTCTCCAAAACGATGGCGTTCATTTCGTTAACGTACGATCGTGTGACGTCATTAGTGAACTTGGTTCTACGCTCGTCCATCTCGTCACTTCTGGGTCTCACCGACGAGTACCCCCACATCATCGCTTCAAAGAGTTCACCGGCGTCGGGTTCGTTTCCTCCGCACTGCCGTTTTGTTTCCGCAAAAAGCTTTTTATAGTTGTTCGCATTGAAAAACGCAGAAAATTCGGCATGTGACGCTGTGGGCAAATCCGCGTAGCTTTGCCTGTAAATGTCTGACGCTGCTCGACCGAACGCGTCAAAACCGAAAGCGTCATCCACTTTCTTCCATCTGCTGCCAAAAGTTAAATGCAACAACGGTGCGGGAATGTTCATGGGTTTTGTTGTTGTTTATTATTGGACTTTTTTTTTGTTGCCGATCGTCATCTATTTTACACCTTTTCAGATATCGCGTTTTTGAAAGCCAGTTGTCTGTCTTGAGTGGAATACTGATATGTCGTCAGCGGCGGTATGACGACGGTATCCAAATAGTTTCTAAAGGTTTGCATGAAAGCGTTTAACACGCGGTCGGTAGAGGCTGTATCGGCTATGCAGCAACTCCAGTCGGTTACTACGGCCCTAACCGGAGTGTTTTTTCCCATCGCGTACAACCCTATGCCGCGCGGGGACAGTATCGGGCCCGGCCAGCAGCCGAGTTCGCTACTGGAATTTTTGGCGATTCTTTCGAGCAGAGATCTCGCCAACGGAGCGGCCACCATCACGCGCGCTTTTAACACGGTCTCTCTGTCGCTATCAGAAGGCTGCTCGAAATATTCGGCCATGGTAAAATCGGGTTTCTCCATCAAGATGAACCCGAGCGCTATACCGTTGTTGCTGGTGCCCCCTCCTCCTCCTCCTCTGCACATCCACGCGTCAAGAATTCGCGGAGCTAAGCCCTCTTTGGCGGCTGAGTTGGTTCTCGTGAATATGCGCGCAAAATCGCAGAACGTCACTTCATCGTTGTCAACTCGTACTATCTGCACCAGGTATTGGTATTGAGACAGCTTTCCCAATTGCTCGGATATCTCGTAGGCGCCCAGCATCAAATCGAGCGAATCACGCATAACCTTCTTACGAGTCGTCGTGTTCATAACCCCTTTTATGGCGACGTACGTTATGTACCCGTCCTCCGGCATCAGCTCCGCAAGTTCCTTTGGGCATTCGTCGTCCAAGACTTCAAATAGCGTCGTTGAAGACGAAGGTGAAGACGACTCGTCCGAGTCATCGTCGTATGTGACGGTGACAACGGCCCGTTTGTCGGATTTACTGGCATCAGCGGCTGATCTGGCCCACATTTTTGATGGTGTTGTTATGTATTGCAAAAAGATATTTTAATGGTTATATCGCCGCTTTTTAGCTGCGGGTGGTGATGTTGCTGTTGGATTTTTACTTTTTGTCGTTGTTTTATCGGACGACGACGACGACGGTGGACGACTCCTTAGTTTTTTACCCTTCAACGTCGCAATCTCAGCACTCGCCTTGTTTATCATTTCCTTCATGGTTTTACCTTTCAGTGCGGCGAGCGACGAGACCAGGTTTTTTGGCATCGAATCGTAATCGTACAGCGTAGCACAGCCGGTTTCCATGTTTTTCGGTTTGATTTTGCCACACAGCGCGTACGGATTATAGCAGCCGGTGATGTCTTTGGGGTCACCTCCGGAAGCGATGTGTTTCAGGCACTCTCGCGACTGCTTCGCTGCGGTTTTCGCCACACAGCTGCAGTACTTTTTCGTTTCGTCGCTAGCTTCTATTAATCGACGGAATCGAACCGGGTTATTGGGGTTACTTTGACTTTTGTGTCGACGCGAAGAAGTCGTTATTGTTGTCTTTGCCGCTTTTTTTGTAGTTGTTGGCGGAGCGGTGGTGATGATAACCGTCGCTATTCCTTTTTTTCTCTCGTACCTTTTTGTGGCAGCGCGGTGGTGCTGCCTTCCTTTTATCGCGGCAATCGCGGTAACTGCTGCTTGCCTAGGGGCTGAAGATGTGGACGACGCAACGGAAGGGCGACTGCGACGCTTTGATGACGACGACTTTTTTTTCTTTCCGCCTCCGTATTTTTGTTCGTGGCAGCCGCAGCCGCCGTACTTGCTGTTTGCAAAAGGACACGACATTGTTTTTTATAAAATGAAATATAATTTAAAAACCATTAACAAAAAAAAATCCGAACATGGCCGCATACGGTGGTGGAGATGTTACATATTACAGTTCCATCAATAAAACGTTTACGATAACATCGCTCGAAGATTTAAGATCGGAAGTGCGACTGGCGAGCCTTGGCACGGGATTGGTGATCCGCAAAATATCCGCAGACACGCTGAGAAGGACATCGTCGTTGCGTAGTTCCGATCTCACGGAAGAAGAAAAAGCCATACGGCTGCTATTGAGTGACTCCAGGATATGTGGCGGAGGAAGTGTGAATTCGGATTTCGTCAAATACGTTTTGAGAGAAACTCCAAGTTATCGACCGGACAATGCCGTGTATTTGGCTTTAACGATTCTGCCCAAAGTAAGAAGGGGAGAAAAAAGTGCTGGCGATTCTAAAAAACCGGCCAAAAAATACAGACAACGAATAAAGAAGAAGGGTAATACTACTACTACTACCAACCCGTCCATTCCGCTGGGATATCATCTGGCCGGAGTTGTAACGGTCGGTCCGTTCAATTTTAAAGATTCAACGGGTGACGTGAACTTTTTCGACGACCCCCGACTAAACGAGCGAGCGCGCTCTTACGGAGCCAGAGATATTGATTTGGTATGCGCGTTGCCAAATACCCCACCACTAACCGCTTCAGTTTTATTGGCCAATGCCATTGTCAACGATTTGTACAGTTTGGAAAAATCAGAATTAGTCCGAGTAAACGACGGGATGGGACACAATATCGTAAATTTGCCAATGTATACGCTGGAAAGGTCTGATCCCAGCAGAGGGGTTTCGAGTATAGACTCGACCGCGTTGAGACTGGGTTTCGAGTTCGTGGGCTCGCATAGCGAATCAGGAGTGTACAAGCCGTATCTCAGGATGCTTTTAAAAGACCCGATGGAAATGCTGGGAGTTTTTCCGTCGACGGTTTTTGCCAAATCCAAACCAATAAAGTGGACGAGCGTCGACGAGTTGTGTAAATGGGATCAATATTGTCCAATATAAAAAATTATTTTTTTCGCGAATAATCGAAGTAGTCATGAAGCCGTCTGTTGTTTCTGCCAACATACGGTATGCGCTTTATCTTGACTATCTCGCTTGTGGGCTTGATGTCGTCCGGGTTTTCCATGTGGTACGCCGAATGGTAACGAAGTGATGAAGAGGATGAGGATGATGATACCAACGACGAATACGGCAAACCAGAAACGGATGTTGGAGGAGTAGGAGCAGTTGTTGTCGATAAAATGGCACGGGAAGAAGACAACGACGGCAATGCCGATGGATTAGTAACAGCAGGAGAAGAAGGATAAGATGATGACATCGTCGTTGTCGCCGATGTTACGCCACCGACACGTTGATGACGCGTGTATAAAGAGGTTGTGGTGTGATGTTTGGCGTTTGCCTGCTCGGCTTCAACGACTTGTTTTATGGTAATCCATCCCGGCTTCAGTATCTTGAGCGACCGGCCGTGTGCGCAGATGGTGCGAAACTGCTGTATGGTTAACCCCTTGTCGCCGCAGTATTCTTTCAGGAGTTCTTTTGGTGGGGCAGGAGTTATATGCACGGTTCCTCCCGTTTTCGTGACGTAACCGTAATAATCTCGTGCTATTTCGTCTATCCAATTGCATACGGCACCAAAGTTTGACGAGGAATGGGGCTGGTTACCTATGTACGCTTTCGCGCACGAAGGTCCGCAAAATATACCAGACGATATCCGGTATCTGGACGCTCCGGTGTTAAAAGAGAACGGCAACGGAAATGGGGACCAGTCGAAAGGATGCGTGCAGTGCCAACATCGCAAATCAGTCTTTTTGGGCCACGGGTCGAAAGCGTCTGACGGAAAATACCAACTCTTGAGCCATGGCTTTTTGCCGAAATCCGCGTTTTTGGTTGTTGTCGTCTCGTCATCATTTCCGCCGCTTCCTCCCCATTGGGTGGCCGCTATAGCCGCCTGATCCGGATTAAATACATACGGATCGTCCGCTTTGACCATTCGGCACTCCCTGTCGGGGTGCGAGAGGTCGGGCTCGAGCGTTGCGGGATCGGGTCTCGGGCCGGAACGTGACACCGAGGTGTCGACATAGACAGACGCGTACAAATTGGCCGACGACTTTGTTGCGAGAGGTTTCCCCGGATTGAAAAACGGTTTGTCCGAACGCGGGTAACAACAGCGACGCTCTTCCGCTCGATGGCGAGGAGGAGCGTGTGCGCTTTTTGTCGTCAAAGAAGAAGGTGCGCCGATTGTCGACGGTGTGGAAACTCTTATTTTCCCCCTTTTTATCATCGATGTAATACAAACAAAAAAGTTATCGTTATTCGATTTTTTTTAAAAAGTGGTGTTGGTATTATGGACACGATATATAGGGCCTGCAGATTCGCATCAACTTATGTTAAAAACGTGGTACACAGTTGGGATCCGGAGTTTGTGTTGCTTTCGGCTGATTTTTTCAGTGGCAAAGCGGAAAAAACTACCGACAAATCCGCGGAGACGATAACCGCCGAGCTTGCTTCGTGGTTGTCGGCTTCAAAGTATTTTGATTCGCCATGGCCGTTGGGTTCGGGCCGAGTAATCGTGCGATATAAATTCAGAGGCGTAGCGGACACCACATATGCCACGTTAACGGACGTGAACGATAAAACGAAAGCTTGCGACGTATTTCCTCCGAGTTCTCCAAAGCGAGACATAGTGCCCCCAAACGAGCAAGTGATACTCGCTGAAGCATTTGGCGCGGCAGATGATGATGAAAATGATGATAACCAGCAGTCTTTGGATGTTACAGAAACGATTGTATCGTTCGCGGGGCCCGATGGCATGTTCGACGGGATAAAGTGCGGTGGTAGTATTATTGCTGTCGGCAGTGATAAGCATTCGTCGACGACGCTTGATTGTTTAACGACAACAACAACAACAACAATACATCCCGCCGCTCCATTAGTATCCTCATACGTATTTTTTGATGACAAGATCGTTCACGTCGTGCCGAAAGGTACAAAACGAGTGGAAATAACTTTTGCCGACGGCTCAGCTAAAAACGTAATTTTCAACTGAAAATAAAAACATCAACAACAACGACTTTTTATTGCGAAGGAATGTAACTTTCGACGGTCATGCTCGCAGGCGATTCGCCGGAAATTAGTTGCTGCATCCCCTCAGTGATGTCCTCCTCGCTGTTTATGCTGTCCCGCTGCACGTACAGGTGTGCCAGCACAAGTCCCGCCAACGCCGCGTCTTCCCAGCTTGGGTTCAGTATGTTTCCCGCCACTATCGTACTCATGATGGTTCGCATTTTTTCTTTCTCCTCGCGCATGCCGGTTACAACCGCAGGAATGGTTTCCAGTTTGGCTCTGAAATTCATCCTTTTTCGTATCCTCCCGATGGAGTTGTTTGTAAACCAGTAGGAAAAAAGCGATTCCAGATAGCATACGGTAGTTATACGGTCTGTCTGCTCCGACGACAAGTTTCTGTCCGTCAGTTTAAGCGGCAACTTGTATGCGGTGCTCCCAACCTTTTCCGTCGCGCTCCATTCGACGTTGCGTTCTTTGGAGGGGTGTATGGACAGTATATTTTCTCCGCTGGGAAGCTCTGGCTGTATTTCGCTCGTAGTGGATGCCGTCCTTTCTATCGATTTCAGCATCAAGATAAGTGAGTACATGAAATTCTTGTCGGCTTCCGTAAGAAATGCCAGCGAGCCTCTTGGAATGCGCTCTTCGACTGCGGCCGGAGACAGCGATGCTGCTTCTCCTCCTACTCCCCCCGACGACATTGCAACATCTTCACTCTGTTGTCGTCCTCCTCCTCCTCCTTCTTTTATGAAATATGAATCGTATATTCTTTTCAGCGACGGAGAATCGGCTATCAGCTTTCGGTAAATTTCGGAATCGCTTCCGAGTTTCCTTCCTTCCAGCGACGTGTTGGCTATTATGTACAGCAGCAAGGCGTTGTGGGCATGCTGCATCGCTCGCAGCAGCATCCCTCTGGCTTTGCGCAACATCTTTTCGTTTAGTCCCTCTGTTAGGTATCGCTCGTTGATGTAACTTTTATTGGGGTACACTTTTCCGGATGCTGCATCTAAAAACCACACGGGATAAGAAACAAATCGCGCGTGCGGTGGCGTCGAAGGATATGACATGAATACGTTATCTTTTGGAGTTTGGTCCTTAATTATCCCGGGGAACGAAGACCTTATGCTGTCGCTCACGGTATCGTCTTGCGGGATGATTCTTGCGTAATGCGGCGAGATTTGCGTCTTTGCGAATTTACTTATGGTTTCAAAATTAACTGACGAGCTCGATAAGCGCCCCCCTGCCCCTCGCTGCATAAATGCAGTCGCAGTTGATGATAGCGAATTCATCATTTCCGAAAGTGCCCGAGTTTCACGAGTTCTGTCCGGTATTCTGGCCGATATCGACCACAAGTGTTGGTAAATAGTCTCGTAAGCGTCATTACCTTTCGGCTCGTTAAAATGTTGGACAATTAACCTGTTTTCGGTAAAATATGAGTCTCTCACTATCTTCGGAGTGTGCCCGAGGGAGTCTGCTAAAGAGGTAATTTCGCCTTGTTTTTCGGCCGACGATCTCCCGATCAGGTCTTGATACTGGATCACGCTGAAATGCCTGTCCAAAACAAACGGACAGTAAACGGGAAAAATAGCGGAAGCGTATCCGTACCGAATCATGGCTCTCTGCAACTGCAGTTTTATTTGGGTGCCGATATCCAGACTCCGGTAAACTTTGAACACGTCGGAATTTCCAATGGGGTTTTCGTGCGGCACGGCAATCGTTTTGAAATTGCATTCGCCTTTTATGGCCTTCTCGGGATCGGTACACGGGACGTTTGTGGTTCCATCTATGTGGTAACATCCCGGAGCGCGTTTATCCCCTTTGCACGCCGTGCCCAACATGGATGAGACCAACTGATCCGGGGGGCGTTGTCGTTCGCTGACTTTTATTCCCGCGGCGGTCGTCGTAACGAAATCGCTGACGGGCCTGCGAGCCATTTCGACTGCAGCCGTATGCGTCGTATTATCCGGCATCGTCAAAGGAGACGACGGCAACGCAAATGGATCAGTCGTCACCTCTTCCGAAGATGCAGCAGAAGCGGCGCCGGTCGTTAACTCTCCTTCCTCTCCGGATGTCGACAACGGCGATGCTGGTATAATTGATGACGATAATTTGCTTTTTTGTATAACTGACGTAAGTTGGGTGTGGACTTTTGTCCTAAATGCCAAAAATGGCTCATACCTGCCCCAATTTCTGATATTCACCTGCGCGTTTATCTTCAATACCGCTTCGCGAACAACAATAGGTGATAAATCCGCTTTACTCAATGCAGCTGACGAACCATTACCGGAGACGCTTTGTAAAAGATTGACCATATAAGTTTTGACATTGCCGCCAAAAACCCAATCGGTTGCCGGTTTTATGAAATCCCTGTCATACTCGTATATAGATCTTTCACCGTCTTCGTACAATTTAGTTTCAACAAATTCGCTGTTGTAGGCCAGAAGGTACGCGAAACAGTAGTGCACGCCGCGACTGTCGGCGATGTATCTGTAAAACTCGTTACTTAACACGGATGCTACAGCGGCAAGGGATGTTTTGTAAGTTTGAACAACGGACTCTTCGTTGTTTACTTTAACAAATTTTACTATGTAGAAATACAGCAGCATGCAAATTGCTATATTACACCGCATCCCTTCGCGACGGACGAAATCGGGACTGGTTTCTCGCATGCGATCTATTTCGTATTTTGGCAGGTATCTCTCCGGCTGACTAGCGTACAGGTTTTTTAGTGATGTGCTAATAGCGTTTTGCTGCGATTCGAATGAGTAATAACCGGACTGATCGTCTTTTATAAATCTCGTGCCGATCAGAAATCGAAACGCTCCGGGTAATCTTTCATCGACTACTGCGATACTACGATATCCCATGGCTACCTCTGAAAAATTTTCAGGAAGCTCGATACGAGAGGAGATATCGTTCTCTCTCGCCACCAGGCCGTTATTGCCCCGTTTTGGCAAGTTCAAAGTTTCGTACGGCAGATCTGGAGCAGACATCATCATTCTGAGCACTACTTTGACGTATCTCGTGTATACGTTCAGTGAAATAGTTTTGTTAAATCCAGGGCCTTCATCCCATTTCGTATCGAGATTGGTATCAAACCAAAACCTGCGTATCAAAAATGCCAAAACATTTGTTTTGGCTGGCAGTTGCAGTACCTCCTTTACCAAATACCTTATCAAGCTGATTGAAGTTAGCAATTCGATAGCGAACGTCATCAGTTCGGTATACCTTTTTTGTGTAAATGCAATTTCGGTACTGATTTGCGGAACTAATACAGCGATTTCTTGTGTTGTTGTTTTCATTATGAACCCTATCTCGGACAAGTAATTGATAACTGGGTTATCCTCGTACATATTTGAGAATTTAACGACATTATCAAGCATGCCATTATCGGCATACAGGATCGATACGACGTCTCTGTAAACCTGTGTTTTCGTTATTCCGGTTAACATGTCGTTGGAGATACCTCTTTTTTGTAGGACGTCGGCAGCCATTCGAATCAAAACCAACATTTGCGATTCGGAAGGACTTTCCGTGCCAATGACATACCGAGACGCGAAATCGTATAAATTCGCAGATTCAACATATTTTTTCAAAAAATCGGCCCTACTGCCGATGCCGTACGCTATTTTTGATGGTATATTGCGGTTGTATGGCACGAATTCCGGATTCCCCTCGTATTGCGACAAAATTCCGTAAAAGTCGTTTATAACGTACTGCAGACTTCCTCCCAGATCTTTAAGCCAGAAATAGCCGGGATAGTTAGACGGCATATATCTTACCAAAGCAAAAAATAGTGAACTGAACAGCAATTGATCAGACGTGATGCTTACACTGATCTTATAGGGATTGGCTGAAAATCGCTCGGTAGCTTTTAGTTTCGTGGTGGCAGTAGGTTGCGGTTGAGATGATTCTTCTTCTCCTTCCATGGCCGTTGTTGACCGATAAATAAATTGACTGTGTTTTTTGTATGTTTAATATATAATTTCATTTCATTAAAAATCAAATAACAATTCGTCGAGCGAAAGAGAGAGGAGTCCATGGCTGTCGAGTTGGTTTGCGATCAGGGAGACAGATTACGTCTCGTTCTGGAAAGCGTGCACGATTTTGCCGGAGAGGCCAGGATAACTTTCCGCCAGCAGGGCATAGAGATCGTCGGGCAGGACACAGCACACGTCGTCGGCGTTCGTTACGTGCTCACGTCCAAAAAGATACGGGAGATTGGCGGCAGTTACGAATTTTCCAACCCGGAATCGCCGGGTACGCCAATAGATGTCGGAATACGCACCAAAGTTGTCGCCGGCTGCCTGAAATGTTCGCCTCCGGGAGACACGGTGTCGATTCGCATAGACCCGGCGATACGGGGCAAATTGATATTGGTTTCAAGAAACGCCACCAAGATAACCAGATGGGAGATAGTGACCCCCACCATATCGGATGACGATATCGACTCTGGGTCGCTGGAGTCCTTACATTACAGCGGTAGCATAACGATGTCGTCCGGCTTTTTCCACGACATGCTCAGAGACCTTTCCACGGCCAATTCTTCAACCGTAAAACTATACTGCGACGGTACGAGGCTTGTTCTGACATCCGACGGGTTGATGGCGAAAGTGTCTTTCGAGGTCGCTAACACCGGCGACACCAAATCGTCGTCAGAAGAGATGACAAAAACAACAACGATGTCGCCGAGTGATGCCGACGATGATGAAAAAACCGTAAACACCGACCGGCATGACATCGATGATGAAGAAGAAGAAACTGAACATTCGGATCGACAACGACGGCGCGGACAACCCGCGGTGACGTCGTTGCCACCCAAAAACGGCAACGTTGCATCATCGTCATCATCATCATCAGCCACTACGGCCGTTTTCACGAAAAATGCTGATGGCACCTGGCCAGTTTCCGAATCGTACGCATACAAGTTCCTCTCGCTGATAGCAAAGGCCAAAAACCTGTCGTCACGCATCACGATATGCATACGGCCAAATTTCCCTGCAGCTTTTTTTTACGACAGTCCGGTGGGAACGTTGACGTTCATCGTGGCTCCGAGAGAGGATGAGGACGACGAAGGGTTCGTTCCAGCTCCGTCGCTTCCTCCTCCTCCTCCTCCGCTTCCAACAAGTATTCATCTTCCTAATCATGCCCCTCCACTGCCGCCATCGCTTTCTTCTTCACCCCAAATTCCTGAAACGACGACAAACGAATCTTCGGCATTATTGCAACAGCAGTCATCAGACGGGGTCGCGTTTACTATGAAATCCGGCGGCGAAGATGAGAAAACAGAGGGGGGAACAGTCGTCGCCATATCAACTTTGTCCAATAAGGCGAAACGGAAAAGAAAAAGAGAGGAAGAAGAAGAAGAAGTAAAAGAAACCACGGCCGCCCGGTCGCCCGAACAACAACAATGTGATGAGGAAATACAACCGCGAGGAGTTGTCCGCCAGTTTACATCATCGTCGTTACACAAAAAACGTGCAAGCAGTCACATAAAGCGTCAACAGCATAAACATAAAAAGTAATTTCAAACCAAAAATGGCAACACCCCAGTCGGTCGCTGCGGACGATTTGCGAATAATGGCCGACGTCGTGTGCCGCAAAGCTGTGCGGAGCGACTACGAATCGGGGTTCATTCCGAGAGACATCGGCACCGAGGAATTGAAGGACATGTACAGAAACGACGCCGTTGATAGGATAATTTCGGAAGACGTTTGGGAAGAAATCCGGCAAAGAATAGAAGCGTGGAAAGAGCAAGACGAAGAGGTGAACATGCCGGTGATCATCCGGCTGCTGAAACGGTTCCCGAGATTTCCCACCGTAATCAGGGTTGAAGAGATGTTTGGGATGGAGCGCGCGATGGAATACAGAAACGGTTTGGAGTTGGCGGAAAATTTGCCAAGCTTCCCAACCGACCGTCACGCGTATCCGTGGCGAAAATTTGAAATGGACGCGGCCGTTTCCGCGGTGGTCAAAGTTGTGGCGCCGCATGTCAACGACGAGTCCGGAATGTCGGATGCGCTGTCAAAGTTGGTAGGCGAGCTCAGGGCCAGACGGCGAGAAAGGTCGTCGATGGACACGGCTGAACTTAGCAGAAGAAAAGCTATTGCCAGGTCGCTGGGCATATGGTTTCCGATGGCGAAGGATCTGCCCGCGTGGCGCAGCGATCCCAGAACTCAACATCGCATGAAAGAATTCTTGGCTGTGATGAGCGAGGTCGCCAAAAGAATGAGACTTGTTCGTTCATACCTGCAGTACATTCCCAGAAGAAGATTGAGCGCCAGAGCCTGCGCGGATATGCGAAACAACATCGAAAGAATGAAGGCGTACCTGAGAGGGTTCGACCGCGTTAATAAAAAATAGTACCGAATTTGAAAAAATAGGCTGACGACTTTAAAAAAACATGAGGAGTGCAGGCGATTGGGTTGAGCACGACAGCATCACGATCACTGAAATGATTAACCGTATTCTGCAAGGTGGCGGAGGCGTTTTTCCGGAAACCAGGAGCGACGACCCGAAGATGTTGGAATGGCAAGCGCGGGTTAACAAAATGAAAGAGAAAGCGGAGATACGCAGCAGATATGCGCGCGCGACCCAACGTACAAACGTGTTGCCTAATCCGGCTATGCCCAGAATAGCCGAAATGATGCGAAAAATAGCCGAAAACCCGCAATCAGATTTTTTGAGTCCGAGCGGTGCTGTTACCACTGTACCCGGGCTAATGCCAAAAAAACCAGGAGGAGGGGGGGAACCGACAAGAGGGGTAGGAGTCGGCAGTGGCGTGATAGGGAGAGGTGGAGGAGGAGTAGCAGGAGGGTTACCAACGACGATGACATATCCCCATCCTCCCCCTGTCTTTTCACCCGTTAGTCAACAACAACAACTTCCTCCTTTGGCTCAACCTATTCCCCCCTCCACTGTCCAGCCAATGCCTCAACAACCGCAATCGTTCCGCACATCCGGTCCGGTTTTGCCATTTCCGACCGGCAGCAGGTATGTTCCGTTTGCAATGCCGCCGACGCAAAATTTGCCGCCATTATCTCGCGCGTCGCCGTCTGTTTTTGCCGCTTCTCGTCTTATTCCTGCTCCTGTTTTTCCAAAAACGCAGATCGGATATGCTTTCACTCCGGCGTGGCTTAGTACTACGTCTAAAGTTTCCTCCCCCTATTCCGTTTCTGGAAACCCGAACGCGCAATTTGGCGCGTTATTGTCTGAACGTAGCGCCGAGTACAAGCAGGCTTTTGGAATACCGGATGAAATTTCGGCAAATTATGTAGAAAGATACAGCGGAATGCTGATTCTCGGCGGAAATGTTACATTGAATGCGGAAAACATAGAACCGGTAGTTTTCGATGCTGGAGGGGGATCCAACAATAATTGCTTGTTCAATTCGATAGCCGTATCTCTAAATACTCTATGCGCGAATTCGGTAGAATGTTGGAAAAAGAAATACTCGGGCAATCCTCCATTATTTTCCGGAGCCAGTTTGCGTGAAGAGTTTGCCAGGTCAATTTATACTAAAAGTTCCGATGGGAAATCGTGGTTTATACCGGGGAAAATCGTAGAAATGGTGTTTAACGATTCGAGGCGGACTGAGAATACGATATTGGTCCCCGAAAACTATAAAATATGGAGTCAATACAGATCGGCCCATGATCCGGATTTGTCTGTCACGCTTGATACGGTTGATGATACGGTGGGGACGTACCGGACGGCTATAGGTAACATGTACGCAACCCAGCCAATTATGGGCGGAACAGGAACGCTGCAGGTTTTAACCAAAATTTATTCTACACTTGTCATAGCGGAGTTCACAAAAGACAACGATATTGTGGTCGATAAAACATTCATGGGAGATCAGGGGTTAACCGACGACGAAGTCGCGTCGCTCGACAATATTAATATGAGTATCATAATGAATTCACCAATGGCAAGCGACAAATATAAAAACGCTTTGGCATTTCGTTATGCGACCACTGTTAAACCGGTTACAGCGGGAGCCGGATCTTACGAAAATATTCAAGATCAACCTGCTTTATACAAAGAAATCCAAAACCAGATGAGACTCGGAAACGATCCAATTATTACCGCAATTTTCGGAGGAGAGACGGCATCCGCTGTGCATGCAACTGTTTTGGATGCGATATCGAGTGCAATGGCCGAAGCAAAACAACAACAAAAATCTACAGGTAATAAGGTGACAATATCAGGAATCAGAAATGGATTGATTGAAATTTTGAAAGTCATAATCGAAAGACGAAGTAAGTTCAAGCCGGTCATTAGATTAAATAGCTTAGCGGTCACTAATCCCAACGATAAAGATCAGTTCATGATGCCAAAGAGTACCTCAAATGCTATAATATGCGTGTTACATTCCGGGCATTCTGAACTTGATTATCATTACCAAACTCTGGGATTTAGATATTCGGGCAGACTGCCAAGCGCAATCCCGTTGTCGGCGATATATGGAACAAAAAACGATAACTTTAGCAACCCAACGGATGCCATGAACAGGAAGAGATTTGATCTACTGTATCACGTCATCCTGAATTTCCGCAGAAAAGCTGGCGATTTCGATCAAAACGAAGAAGAGGCCCCCAGAGTGCAAGATTTGAACGAACTGCTACCTTCTCAAGCGGCGCCAATGAATTTAGGTGCGTCGGGGGCATCATCATCATCATCATCATCGTCGCAGTCTGGACAACAACCAGTCGGTAGTACAACAAGACAAAAAAGAAAACCGGATGTTGCTACAGGAGAAGGACAACAAACCATTCCCAAAAAAGAGCGGAAATAGCTCAAATAACAAACGGTGTCTGCGCGTAATTCGAAATACATAAATTTATGAGTACCAGAATTTAACAAATGGCGGCTTTTGGCGAGCAGATGCGTAAAAAGCGAAGCAAGTTTTGCCCAGTGCCATCCGCCGGCCAGGTGGTATCTTCGGACGTCAACTCGAAAATCGAGCACATTATCCCGACCGGTGATACGCGCAAGGTCGACGGGCAAAGGTACTTGGTGCTGTCGTACGCTACCCCCGACGGATCAACAAAAGTGCGCAGTCCCAAAGGCATGGTATTCAAATTCTCTGGAGCGTTTCCGAACATGGTGGCCGCGGAGGAACATGCAGCCATAATCAGAAACGAGGATCCCCGGTTTGACGTCTTCATCGTCGACATGTACGTATGGGGCATGGTGCCGATGCCTGACGACGAAAAGCCGTTCATACCGAGGCACTATGCCGACGAAATGCTGTCGAGGATTGTCGGGGGGCTGCAAACCAGCATGGCGCAAGGCAAAAAGGAAATGGATGAACGCAAAGCCAGAGACAGAGTAAAGGCCGAGATGGCCATGCGGAAGGTCAAGGGCAAAGATTTCAAGATGCCGGAAAAGTCCGATCAGCTGATGCGGTACGAGACGGATCAGCGCAAAGAACGCGAAAAGGAGGAAAAAGCGGCACACGAAGAATCCCGAACCACGCGAATCACGTATACAGAGGAGGAAATAACGTTGGCGCTGTCCGGATACTGTACCGAACGGTCGATAACGAGCGTTTTTGCGTCGGATTTCATGAAATACTTGATATCCAAAACCGTGGAATACAGGGCACAGCTCAAGCGCGCTCACGACCGCGAGATCGGACATCAGGATCAGGATCCCAGGAAATTTCCCGACAGCGACGAAATAGCCGCGGCGAAAGCGGCCGAAACCCCGACAAAACCGGCCACTGACGATTTGTCGCCGTCGTCATCATCATCAGACGCGCCGTCGAGTGACAGTATGAATTTTGAAAGAAATGCCGACGGTGCCGTTACAAAGTGAAAATATTCCATTTTAAAAAAAACTTTGAGGAGTAGTTGTTGCGGTCCCTGTTCTCGGTCGTTTTCTGGTCGATTTCTGATGAGGTTCCGCGGCCGTCATCTCGAAAACGTCCGCACCGTTTGCTGCTGCTACTGTATTCGTGTTTTTGTTTGTTGGTGGTGGTTGTGATGTCAACAACAACGTCATGTCTTCGTCGTTTTCGTCAACGGCGATAATTCGAATTGTCGTCGTTGAAGTTTTCGCACCTTGCCCACCTCCTCCGTCGGCTGGCAACCATTCGTCACCGCCGCCTATTCCTCCTCCCCTTAATCCCGTCCCTCTTAATCCCGACACGCCATCGGCAATCCCCCCTGTGTCCCCTCCTATTCTTGTCCCTCCTTCGCCCGCTCCCGTCGTTCTTCCTCCTCCTCCTCCTCCTCTAACATCCGTCGTTCTCGACGTCGACCCTTCTTCTTCGCAATTTATCGCCAAATCGCATCCATATACAAACAGACCAAAAACTCGTCGTTTGTTCTGGCATCTCGGGTAATACCGCTTTTCCGGAGTTTCTCCTATGATCAGTTTTTCTTGAACCAGCGGACCTCGGTAAAAATCGGGGCCCCAGTGCGGTTTTTCCAAATTGGTTTTCTGAGCGTACTGCATCACGGAATCGCGCAAAACATCAAGCGGCATGTACAAACCCTCGCCTCGGCACAGGTTGCTCGAGGCCAGGAATCCGACGAGAGCGTTGGACGTTGCCGTGAGTTCCGCTCTCTGAACTTTGAATTCCTGAGGCAGAATGTTCCAGATGCCTTTGTTGCCGAACCTGCGCAACATGTTTCTGTATTGTCTGTTGCATTTGGCTATGAAGGATGACATCTCGCTAAACAGCTTCTGCTGCATGAGTCCGTCGGGATTGGACACTATGAACATGAACAATATAACCGCCATTCGTCGGCCGAACGAGCCAGAGTTGTCTCGATAACCGGGCGGTTCGTTGCCCGACAGCACCAGCGGCGTTTTCCACCTATCTATTATCATCGGGTCTTTGAATTTCACGGCACACGATACGGCGTTGCCGGAACAGGCGTTCTGGAAATCTGACTGGTCCAACTGAAACGTGCCCCTTATGTCGTCGGCTATGCCTATAAACTTTCCCGCCACCTGCGAAAACCCGAACTGCTTTTCTACCATGTTACTGATCACCCCCGTGTCCTGCGGGTCGTATATCCGCTTCAGGTGGTTCAAAAGGCATGACTTGCCGGTGCCGGCCATCCCCTTTATAAACAAAAACACTTGCCAGTCGTCCATTTCGCCGACGTCGTACAGCAGCCTCCCCATCAGCGCGTACCCCCACCTTTTGACTTCCGGAGAAAGCTTCTGACTGTTGAACATGTCCTCAAATGTGGGCGTGGGAATGCTCATCGGGTCCGGTACGGTCAAATTGGCGGGATTGAATACCATATCGAAGTGGTTACACGCGACTGGATACGACTCGCTCGAATAAAACTTGTGCAACCTGTCGTACGGGATGAATATCTCCTCCTTTGCTAGATAAACCCCGTTGGAAAAGGAAAAAACGTGGCGATCCGGCTCGAGCCACGGCACCTCGGGATCGTCAGAGTGAAGCAGATACTCGACGAGATTCTTGGCCGGAGACCAGCCGGCTCCGACTGTGAGCCAATTCCACACTTCGGGGTTGGTTAGATGCCTCCTGGTGAGCGACCTCACGTAATCGTCCACGGTTATTTCCGGAACCCAGGCACACGTCGGCAGCGAATCGGAAGTGAACAGTCGACGCATGAGAGACGATCTGTACCTCCTGTACCCCAACCGCATTATGTCCGTAAGCGCGAACATTCGCAACCGCTGCCCGGGATTCGGCTGTTCGTCCCCGCCAGCTTCGGATGGGGCAGGCATGAACTTCCACAGTCCGTAATCGTCCCTCGGCAGATCCGACGGCTGCATCGTGTCCGCACTGCACAGCATGCAGAAACCCAAAAGCAGCTGTTTGCCAGCTTCCAGTTTCTTGAATATCAGTCGCATAGCGACGTCCGCGCGGTTATTTTTTATTTCGTCTGACGTTTCCAAACTGTTCAAACACGTAGCGGCCTCTATACTCAGCTGCTTGAACTTCTCGTTAACGACTCCAGAGTTGACTCTGTCTCTGGGATCTATGTCGAAAATGGCGAGCAGTTGGGCAATGTTGTCCATCCCGGACCACGAAATCTCTCCGATATCTCTCCCGGGGTACCACTTTTGCCATAACCGCTTCAACGTCTCGCTCGGACTATATTGATGTTCTGGCGCAGTTGTTACCACATTGGGATTGTCCCTGGGCAACGGATCGTGCCTGGCATTAAAAGCCGGGTCGTCCGAAAAGTTGACAACGGCGGCAATTCCCGGCTGCGTGGGAGGGACAGCGTCATCAGCACCATTGGGTATTAACGACGATGATGATGACGACGACGAAGAAGACGCAGCGATAGCATGTGGCATCAACAACAACAACGACGACGATGGCGGCGGTGGGGGAGTAAGCGAGGCGCTGAACAAAGGCGCTAGGTGCGGTTGAGACAGCGTCGCACCCGGTGCTACAGATGAGCTGGCCCCATCGTAATCCATAGAAATATTAACTTATAACGTTTGTTTTTTAATTAATGACGCACAAATTCGATTACGAACATTTTTTCACGTGCTGAAATGACGTCATTGCAGCCTTTAAAAGCGAGTTTCCGAATCTCAGTCATTCAAATTAGCACAAATGAACACCACAACAACCAAGCAGCAATGCAAAGTGCCGATGGCCAGCGCAGCTCCGACCGAAGTGACTAAGAAAGCAGCCAAGAAAAAGAAATCAACAGCAGCAGGAGGAGGGAAAAAGCAACAACAAAGTAAAAAAGGAGGAGGAGGATGCGGAATAAAGAAATACTCTGGATGGGGCAGACGTCAACAACAATACGATGATAGCAGCTGCCTTCCAGTTTTTACCGCAGCCAGCCGCGTTTCATCATCGTCGTCCAGCAGCGGCGGTTACTGGTCGCGTTATCCCCAAGAAGTCGTCTGCTCTGCCAGCGAAGCTGTGGCGATAACTTCGCCTCCAGAGTGCGACTGTTGGACCAAATTCGCTTCTGGCAGCATGGAGTGGTTTTCCCCCAGCGCTTTCAACCCGAACATGTGGACGGACGAACTCCGCGAATGCGGCATGCTAGATAACGCCAAGGTGTGCATGTGCGCGCGGCACCTCAGCGCGGTCGACAACACTCACCGCAAAATGCACATATCCCTCAAAAACGGAGAGTTCAAAATAGATCTGCCGGTGTTGCACTCTCCCGGCATAATTCCGGGATGTGCTGCCTATGCACAGCACGACTACTGCCTGACATGCCGCCGGTTCGAGCGGAAACGTTTTTTTGCTCAGAAGCCGGACACTCCCATTTGCTGGTTAAGGTGCGGAGGGGGTTTGGCAACTGCGGCACCGGTGGGACAGCAGGGAGGCGATGACGAAGCGGCAACAGCGGATGATGAAAAACTGGCCGCGATAGCAATTGACGAGTGAGATGAGCAAAAAATAAAAAAACCAGTTTTCGGGGATATTGAGTCGCGTGAAAATTTTGGATAACCTCAATAACATAGTGCTATATGGAAAGTGAAACGGGTGTTGTCATAGACACTGGCGACGCTGAATTAAAATTGGGGAGCAACAACAGCGCTGCCGAAGAAGTGAAGATCGACAGGCCGGGGGAAACCGACATCGTAATCGACACAGCAGAAGACAATTTCGACGCGGCCGTCGCACCGTTTCCGCAGACTGCTTCCGACGCCAATCCGCCAGCTTCTTTTGTTATCAGCAAACCCGACGATTACGTGGCTCCAAGCGCTGACAGACAAAATGCGAATAAGAAGTATGACGACAACGGGGAAGAAGAAGTGGTTGTGCGCAAGAAGAAAAAACATCACGAAGGAGACGACAAAAAACCGTCGGCTACTACTGCTGCTTCAGAAGAAAAGAAGAAGAAGAAAAGCAGCAGCACAACAACATCCGCTCGTGCGAAAAGGCAGTCGTCTCCGGCGTCATCGCCGACCCACAAAATGCGCGACGAAACCGTCGGCGAACCGACAAATGTCAGAGAGTACATGGAGAGTAATCACGATTTAGCTGGCGAGTTTTATCGCACCGTGCCAACTGCCTCGGGAATGCCCTCCACGTCAGAAGCCTACAGGTCCGCTACTCATTTGGTTGACACCGGAATCGACAAAAAAAGCCAAGAAGAAGAAAAAGGCGTTGGATCAGACGACGGCAAAAGCGATCAAGAGGAAGAGGAGGAGGAGGAAAGTTCTCATCATCGTAGTCGCGGCGAATACGAAAAATGGTCCGAAGATGGAGAAAAAAAGGGAGATGACGACGAAGAAGAGGAGGAGGAGGACGAAGCCGGAGATGATGACAAAAAGCGAGACGATGACGTCGATTATACCGACGAAGAAAGCGGACAAAGCGACGGCAAGGAAGATAGGAGCGAAAAAACGGATGAAAGTCAGCAACCAAAAAAATCCAAAAAAGCGGACGAGTACATCGAAAAAATGCGGCTGATCGAGGAGATAAAACAACTATCGCGCGCGGGCGCTGTGCCTCCTCAGCAACCATCCATGAACATGCCACTGGACATGCTGCGAAAGATAAAAGAGTACCAGGAGTCGGTCGTCGACGAGATAATGGGCGTGGGATTCATAGGGATGGCATGGGCGTCACTGATTGGGATGATCGAGAACCTCAACGAGCGTTTCGATCCGTTCGCAAAAGCTTTTGGTGTGGGCCTGAAACTGAGAGGCGTGAAAAAGGTAGTTGACGAGAACATTCATCTGTACGAAAGTGCGTTCAAGCACATCTATAGGAAGCTGGGTATCAGTAAAAACAAGGAGGTCTCTCCGTGGCTCCAACTTGTGCTGGTTACCGTGCAGATTTTCGGGCGGGTTCACGTGCAAAACTTGGAAAAGGAAATGTCCGAGCAGGCCGAATCGATGGCCAACAACCCCCAAACGAGACTGGACGCTGAACAGATGGGAAGGATGTACGAAGAGCAGCGCCGCAGGCAACAAGAAGCCAACGGCAGACCACGCCAAAGGAAATCGTGGGGTGGTGGCAGCGGCGGCGGCGATGCTGCCGCCAGCAAGCCGTCGAGTTCGAGCGATGGAAGAGCAGAGGTTGAGGTGGGGGGGACAGGCAAGGGGCCAGATGCAGCAAAACAGCAGTCCGAAAACGCCCCTACCAAATTGAATAAAGGGTTGACGGCAATGATGTCTGAAGGCGGAGGTGGCGAACAACATCCCGATCAAATAACAATAAAGCCGGTGACTGAAACCGTTCCGGATGCTTCAAAGAGCGCTGCGAGCAACTTTGAGCCTTCGGTAACTATAGACATGGTGCAGCCGGAAGAAAAGATTGTCGTTAAACCGCATTCAAGAAGTTTTGACGAAGAAGAAGAGGAGGAAGAAGAAGAATTGGTCGGTGATGAGGATGACGACGATGACGTTATTGTGCAGATCCCGAAAGTAACCAGTGGGGGACGGAGAAAAAAAAAGTAAATGAATCCTCAAATAATACGATATCGGTTATCGCCGTTACATTTTTTTAGCAATGGCAAACCTCAGATCGTCGCCCAGGCCCTACAACTACTCTGAACAAATAAGCGACCGCGAAGAACAGCATTACCGTGTTGTTCAACAACAACAACAACAACATTGCCAAAGCGAATCACCCGCGAAAAAGCCCGAGCAGCACGTCGCAGCGACAAATCATTCACCGCATAGAAAGTTCAACTGGAATGCCCAATGGAACGGAATAGAACTTGACGTCAGGTGGGTTGCGGGGACCGCATTCATTTTAGCGATATTAGCCGACGTGATTGTAAATCACTTGTTCGGGAGATGCCACGGGGGAGGAAGAGGAGGAGTAGGAGGAGGAACAGGATTGGCTGCTAACACCGCATCGCAGGTGGATTACGTGGTAATCGGAGGCAAAAAGTTCGCGCCGGTTTAGGTATAAAGAATAATACATTGATTTGTTATCATCATTTTGGCTTGTGTGGATTTTGTTGTTGTTTGCTCTTGGGTATTGGAATGAATATGCCTCCGCCCTGCTGATAACGCCCGGACGATGAAGAAGGCGCTGAATGAGTAGGATGCACGGCAGTCGATCTTTTACCGGTGGTCATGTCCTTGCCCCAAGTTATGACCATGCGGGCGAACGTGCCCGTTACAGTAAACCCGTCTCCGTACAACTGTTCGGCCAGACCTCTGCCCATAACAACGTAATCATACGGTTCTCTTCCGAACACCGATTTGGGTATGGTAATGGTGGCTGAGTATCCGCCTCGTTGAGCCTCTTCCAGTATTTTGGTATCCACCATATTTCTGATGATGTTGAGTGTGCGATCGAACACGTCTCTGCGCGCGTAAACAACGTCTCTTGCCTGATCCGCCGTTATTCTGGTTTCTGACATCAAAATTTGTTGTTGTTTATTATTTATCGTGCAGCAACAAAAAGTGTATCAAAATTGTTGGCAAAAATGCTGCAAAAGCGTAATACCCGAACCCGGCCGCATACGCCCATTTTTTGTGTTGCATCATTGCCGGCTCGATGTATTTTTCGTTTAACGGCAAACCGTGTGCAAAGTATATCATCCCCGACACGGCAATCGATTCCAAAACGGCTGCCAACAATAATACCCAAACTGTAGTTTTCACCATTTTTGTGTAAACAATACACGCAAAAAAAATAATTTTCAAAGCGCTTCTATCAGCGGAGTTGTCGGCAACGGCCCCCCGAGGCGGAGCGGAGGATACTGCTGACGCGGTCCGACTGAGCCGCCCACGTCGCTGCTTGATGGCCTTCCGAACATCTCCTCTGCCAATTTGGACGAGGGGGTTGACGAAACTTCGGCAACTACGACCCTTAGCGGCTTTCCCGAAACCACGTCGCTTACCATCTTCGAGTCCAACTTTTTAGCTAGAGTTTCGCGGAGTTGTTCGACCGATTTTATCAAATCATTAAAAGTCGATCTTTGACCGAACAGTCGTCCGCCCATGTCGCTGCGCATGGCTTCCAGTTCTAGTTTGATACGGTTATTTTCTTCCGATAGCGCTTGATTTCTCGATTTTAATGCACCAACCATAACTTTGAGTTGATCCATGTAAGTCCCTACCCTGACTTCCGGATCTTCTTCAACGGGTAGTACCGCTTCCGCATCCTTTGATGTGGCGGCGGTGACGACCAAGGATTGCTGTCGTTCAGGAAGAGGGATGAGTTGTTGTTGTTGTTGTTGTTGTTGTTGCTGAGCCATTTGTGTCTTTTTCCTCGTGGGTTTTATCTGTTGTCTTTTTTGACTGCGACTTCTTCCTTTTCGTCTTGGACACCTTTTTTTTGCCTCTGCAGTGTCCACGCGCGCCCGAAGTCAGTAACTCGTCAACCATCACACTTCGCATGCGCATGTTAAACATTTCTTTTTCCAACCTCTGCTTGCATGATGATGATGATGGTGATGATTGCTTCGATGCTACCTTGTCCAAATCAACCCCCCCGCTTTTTGAGTAATCTAGCAGATCGACTTCACACTGTTCGTCTTCTTCTCGATCCAAGCCGACCACGTCGACCTTGCCGTTGTATTCTCGCGCCAAATCTCTTGCTCGCAGAAACAGATTTTTGAGCTGTGTCACGTTTGGCGGCCATTTATTGGTCGAGTACCATCGGTCGACTTGGCGGGAATCGAATAACACGGTATATATCCATTTGTTTTTGGTCGTGATAACCACCCGAGCGTCTCGAAAGCATTCCCAAACGCGATCCACGCTTTCCAAACCGAGTATCAACGCGAACAACCCGCATCTCGCATGTGTTGGCGTGTGCAACGGAAACCCTCTTTTGAAACTTAGGTGGCTACACGGTGGAGACACGTCCACGGAACACATCCCATATATCCGCGTATCGGCCTTTTCCAACGTCCAATCCGTATTAATTATTATTACTTGCTGTTTCTCCTCGGCATTTTCACGGGCAACGGCACATTTGTCTTCTTCCATGAAAAACTTGATAACAATATTTATATGTATTTTTTTTAAAATACACCGCCTTACAAAAGGATGTCGGACGATGACGTGGTAAAAGTTGACCTGTCTAACGCCAAAATGGTAAACGTTTTGAACAAGGAGGATTTGATAGATTTCTTGCGTTCGGGACAAGTTGTGGCCATCGACAAGAACACCGGAAGTTTCCTGTCTGAACTTTACGGCGTGCCACTCCCAAAGGCGGACAGGGTTATCGAAAACGTTCTGCTAGCAGCACGGAGCAAAAAGTAAAATTATCTAAACAATAACAAACACAGAGGACACATAAGCAAAAAAAATCATTTTGCATATTTAAAAAATGGTTTCATCTGGAGCTCAGGCACAACTAGCGTTGAGGGGGCCACAAGATACCCTCACGATGTCTCCGAAAGAGGTTTCGTTCTTTCGCGCCGTGTATACGCGCTGCACAAACTTCGCATCGGCCGAATCGTATCAGTCGTGCAACAATACTCCAGCGTTGGGTCGCACCAATATCCAAACCACCATGTCTCGCGCTGGCGACCTGCTGAGCCAGCAGTACATCGCGGTGACAGTCCCTCGCATCGATTTCACTGGATCGGCCACCTGGTCCGCCGCAGGAGGCCATTACACGACGTGGGCAAACGGCATCGGTTTCGCCATGATTGACGAAATCACCGCCCAGATCGGCCAACACGACTTTGACACACACGACGGTGTTTACATGTATTGTCGCGAACAGCTGGCCGCAAAGAGTGACAGGCAGCTAGCCGAGGAGGTAGGCTTGTACGAGGACGAGGCGATCGCAGCACAGCATTCGCTGGTTCCACAGCAGCTTTACATCCCTATGCAGATGTGGTACAACAATTTCCTTGAGCAGTCCCTGCCAATGATCGGGTTGTACTGGCACGAGCTACGAATTGATCTGAACCTCAAACCCGCCTCGGCCCTGTTGGCCACGGGGTGGAACGGCCACGGCACACCTGTCGCGCTGCCATCCAACATTACCGACCTGTACTACGTGAACAATTTCCAATACCTGGATCGCGCTGAGCGCAGCTTGTTCGCAAACCAGAAACTCGAATACATATTCATGCAGGTGCAGTATCTGGGTGAGGAGACCTTCCTGGCTACCGATCGTTCAAAGACCGTAAATATCCGCTGGAACCAGCCCGTCACTGACCAGTTCTGGGTGTTCATGAAAGAGTCGTCTATTACGGGTAACAGGCCATTTGATTTCGGCGGTATAGAATATACGGCGGGATATGCCGGCTCGTCCACGGTATTCGTGGCTCCGCCATATATGTCCGCACAGATATTCCTCAACACTCACGACCGCACTCTGGCGTTGCCGTCCGAGTATATGAGCAGCATCCCTGCTCACCGCGCCCATTACCGCATCCCCCGCAACAAGTTTATCGGTTCTTACTGCTACGGTGCCGACGTTAACGGGCTGCTCCATTCGGGATCGGTGAACTTCTCTCGCATGGATTCGGCCACAATGACGTTCAATCTGTGGCCATCTACCGCACAACCTTGGGCGTTTTCCGCCACCGCGCCAGCGGCCCCGATCTCCTTGGCGTACGCGGGGCGCGTGAGGATATATGCACGCAATTTCAACCTGGCCAAGGCCAGCATCGGAATGATGGGTGTAAAGTTCGCTGCATAAAAACAACAACAACAACAGCAACACTTTGTCGTAATGTCAGCCAAATAGAAAAAAGCATATATATTTCGCAAAAAATATGTTTGGGTATATTTAAAACCAAGCAATAATGCCACGCAGCAGTTCACGAAAATCGACGACGGCGTCTCCTAGCAAGAAAAAGCCCCACCACCACCACCACAAGAAGGTGTCATCATCCTCTCCCGCCAAGAAGGGGTCGTCTTCTCCAACCAAGAAGGTAAAGCGGGCATCCGGCGCCAAGAAAGAAACCGTGTGGGGGCTGTTTATGGGCGATTACCACAAATCGCTCAAAAAGGCCGCGGCTGAAGGCAAAATAAAGGACGAAATGCTTCTGAAGCGGGCCATGCGCGAGGCATCCGGGCCCTACCACAAAAGTATAGAAGGGAAATACTCTACCCCGGCCGCGTACAAATCCGCCAGGGATAGCATTGTGGCTGACATCATAAAGCCGCACATCAAGAAATGAAAGTGATTTATACTGCGATGTCGATATTACGCATATAAATAAAAAAGAAGAAGAAGAATACCTCAATTTCGTTGTTATGTTTGACAAAAACCAAATTATTTTTTAATTACGCGCCGGTAGTGGTAAACGTAAGCAGTAACGGCGGAAAATGTCACAATGGCAAATATGCCCAAAAATCCAACCAAATTTAAAGTCGATTGATACCACTTGACCTGCAGCTCGCTTTTAAGCAGACCCAAATTTCGCATGACGTATATGGTCGAACACAGGCTGCTAGCGCGCTTTATAGGATAGGTCGGTATTTCCGTTATAAACCGGTAATTTTCGGACGGTTTGTGGTGACGACATTGTCCGCCGCTGTGAGGCGACGACGACGGCGATGACGATGACACCGATTTCCCCAAATACGGTACGACATATTTTCTCACCTTCAGCAAATCCATCCACGCGGAGACATACAGATCGTCGAATTCGTTCAGCGTTCTTATTTTATTCTTTCTGAGATCCTCCATCAAGACGTTCGGTATCGCGTAAACCGGCGATTTTGGTTGTTTTTTGGCGGCGGCGACGGCTTTTTTGTCACGGAAAATGCTGACGGGATACAACACTCCGCCCGAACTGCAAACCACATCGACGCGCGTGTTGGGTTTTACGCAAATAGTTTCCCAAAATCGTCCGTTCGGTGTATTTGTCGAATAATGGCCGCGGTGACGGCTGCTCATTGCCCAGTAATTGGGAAAATTACCCAAAACGTGCCCAAACAGGCATACAGCCGAATTAGGATGTTTTTTGTGGCCTTCCAGCAAACTCTGTATCAACTGCGGCCCGTAAGTTCTGTCGTCGTTGATAGTGACCAAACATGTGGTTGATGACGGGACGGGGGGCGACGGCGGTATCGTACCGTCGTCATCACTGTTTCTGATGAGGAGGAGCGCCATCAGCGGACCCAAAAGCTTTGCCGACGGCCCGTAATTTTCTTCAGCCAGTAACAGCAACTTCCCCGTACCGCGGGGCAATGGCGAATTCTTTATCGTGTTTACAACGCTTTTTATATATGGACGGTTGTTGACATCGTTATTATTATATACGACCACGTAAACAGTTTTCGGTTTTACCGTCTGGTTTGCCAATGAAGACAGAATTCCGGCGAGACGCCAAATTCTTTCCGGCGCGGTGACCAACCCCACGATAACTTCTTCTTCACACATTAGCCGATTTTACTGGTTTTTACCTCGTTTATTAACGTGTGTGCCGATTAAATAATAGTGTCAGCTTTGCCGCGACAAGTATCTTGGTCCTGGAACGCGCTGCTCCATTGCCCCCTTGGTCACGACGCGAATAAATTCGCCCATGAAAGCCATTCGCCCCAGAGTTATCAGACTGACGAACAGCAAACCGCCGACCTTGCCCACAAGCCACTGCGGCAGACCGGAAAATCCAAACGCCGCCGACATCCTCGAAACGTCGAATACCGCGGGCCAAAAATATTCAATAAACCACGTAGTCACGCCTATTCCCATCAGTCCGCGCATTATACCTCGCCACTTGTTTATATTGGGTTGGTAAGGAGATATCCTGTGGCCTGCCTGAGTCTCTATCCCCCCGTATATCGCCGCCTTGATCGCTTCCATGATTATGATTACGGTTTTCTTGATCTCGTCTGCAGCCTCCGGTTTAACGGTAATCGGCGGCATTAATTTGGGCAACGGGGATATTACCAACGAGACGCCGGCTGCCGGGTTTTCGGAAAACGGTGCTTTGGTATCTATCAAAACTCCAAGCAGATCGGGGTTTAGTGCGGATGGGTCGAGGTTTAAAGAAAACGCGAGATCCAACAACACGCTCGCGATCCCGGAGCCGTTGTAGTATTTCGTTTCCACTTTGTCCCAATCGAAATGCCACCATTTTCCCGAAGCCGGCTTTTTCGACGCTATGATGTTCGGAACAGACGTCAAAACGTACTCTCTCAACGGCCAGTACACGTATCTTTCCGGCGACGGAACAGCTGCCAAAACGAATCCCACCTTGCCCTGTCTTCCTTTGGAGGCCGCGCGCAGGTTGGCGAACCCAGGAAATTCCACGGCCGATGAATCGCAAGTCCAAGCGGATTCTATTTTTAGCGTATACCCGGGCCTGATGTTCGACAGTTGGTAGTAAAATTTGCACCTGCCCTTCCACGCCTCCACCTCCGCTTCGTTGTCCAGTAACTCAACGTGTACTACTCCCGACGTGTTGGCACATGTCGGAGCTCCGTAAAAATACGGCGATCGCGCATACTGACATTTTTGAAAAAGTACAGCGTTGGCGCTTGTGTGCCCCAAAACGGCTCCGAGCTGCAACGGCGCGCAGCTGTTATCTATCTTGACGTTAAGCGCCGAACCGAACGCATCGTATATCCTCGTGTCGTATCCGCTGGACGTAACCGGCTTGATCTCGCTTATCTGGAATTCTGTCACACTCTTGTTCCAGTCCGTAGCCTCCATCTGAAGAACTCCCGCAACTTCCTTTTCGATATCTCCTTTGAGTTGCACGAAACTGGCGGCTGCGCTGCCTGCGACGGGATGCGCGCTCGGGAGGTCTGGAGGGGTAGGGCTAGTTTCAAAAACGGCTGCTGATGGCGGCAAAACGCGTTGTTTTTTGGTTGGTCTTGCTACTTTTTTTTTTGATAATGATGTCTTTTTCGAAACGGATGGTGACGGCTTTTTCTTTACCGTCTTTTTGACGGTTTTTTTTCGCTTCGGCATTGTATTGCTTTTTAAGTAAACAACTACGTTTATTTTTTTATTTCCTCTGCTATTTTTGTAGTCAAATCTCTGTGCAGCGCCACCAATGACGAGAAGAGCCTGTGAGTGTCTCCCTGTATGCACGTTGTTCCCATGTCGGCCAGAGTTTCCGAAAAGTGCATGTAGCATTCGGGTTCGTTTATTTTCTTAACGTAGTCGAACCAGACCAGAACCAGCAGGCCTGCAGGTACCACTCCCCCGAGATCCATATCAACCGCGTGACGCCTTAGTTCCATCTTTTTCAAGACTTGATCCACCACGGCGAATGGTGCAGAGTTGGCGTAATGCTCGCGTATTTCGCGGCAAACGCCGTCAAATAGCGGAGCTGCTGCCTTAGTAACACCGGGCAAATCGGGAAACTCTGTTTCCGCCAAAACTTTCATGTCTTTCGACCAAGCGTGCACGTCCGGCCTTTTCCAGACGGATGCGCGATCTTTCATGGCCGCGAGTTTGCGCTCTCTAATGCTCGCTATTCTGCTGGCTGCTGAAATTGGAGTGACGGGTTGTTGTTGTTGTTGTTGTTGTTGTTGTTGTTGATGAGACGGAAGTGGAATGCGGGCTGGACGCGGTTTTGCAGGAACAGCGACAGCATCTTCGCCAGTGCCGGGTACGGACATTGGCTTCTGCAACCTTTTCAGCAGCATACTGGTTGGAACGTAGCGGGGAGGATTAGGCGGAAAATGCGAAGAAGAAGAAGAACGAGGAGGATTAGAAGCCGACGGAGAGGAAGAAGAAGAAGAAGTGGGAGGAGGGTTGGCGAGAGAGATTCCTGGTTGATCGGTCGGAGTCATAACAAAAGGTAACGGAACAGGGGGAAAATCGAATACGGCATTCGCGTCCGGAGCGGCCGTCGGCAACGTTGTCGTATCAGCCGACGATGATGGAGGGGGTAACACATCGCCTGCACCAACGACGGCTGCTCCCCTTCTGCGCATATTCTGTTGCAGCAACTTGGCTCGTCGCATTTCCGCAAAGTTTGTCCTGCTTGCCATATTTTGATATAATCGATATTTTGATGTAATCAAACACAAAATATTTAAATTTATGGAAACAATCATACTCGGAGGATGCTTGACGGTGTTGGCCGCTGGGGGTATCGCACACGCGTTAACCTACATCAGTGACGACATAGCCGTCATGCCCAACTCTATCAAGAGCGTCGATTTTGAAAATTTCGAGGCATCCGCACGCACGGGTGATTTGTTGCTGACGTCAAGCACGGCCATCACATCCGTTTCCCGTATCATAACGGGGTCTCTGTGGTCACACTGCGGCATACTGTACATAGAAAATGATACCGATGGATTTGGCGAAACCGTGAAAAACCGACAACAACAACAACTTGCCATGTACGAATGGAGTTCGCACTCTCCGAGCGAACAAGTTTACGACAGAAACGGCGCACGGGGCGTAAACGGCACACAGTTGGTTCCGTTATCATATTTGGCCGCCGATAACGGCACGATATTCTGGAGACCCCTCGGGCTGTCGGAAGATCAGAGAAGGGACGTCGCCGCTGTTGCTCGGCGCATGTACGGGAAAATAGCGTTCTCGGAGCCTTTGTCGTTTGCCGCGTACATTGGCGGGCCAATGGCACACGTTTTTAACGACTACGGTATCGGAATGGCGTGCCCTCACGTGGTCGCATCGACGTACGCTTTTGCTGGCGCGTTGCTGCTCGATAGACCGCTAACCCAGTACACGCCCGAAACGTTTTCCGATACGGGGGACGCACTGTGGGCGGTTGACGTCGGTAAAACTCGAATGGTTACAAATTTCGATGCCAAACGCGGATTAATCAAACTTTTCGTTTGAGTATTTTTATTGCTAATGCAGACAAAATTGTCCGCACTGTATGAGAAGAAGACGGTGATGTTCCTCCGGTGAGAAAGGTCAAAACGGACGCACACGGATGAGAGGGGTCATCCTTGTACGTCATTGCGGGGAATATGATGTCAATGACGATTTCTTGTGCACACGCGTTTGTCAAAAAATACGTGCAGATGTTGGAGCCTGCGAAGTGCAATATATCACTGTCCGAAAGCTCGCCAAGCGATCGCAGCCCGGTAGTGACGACTTTACTGGGATGATAGTGGTTATCGGTGCGACAAAAACAGCAATCACAGCGAAAAACATTTCGCGCACGGATCGCCGCGACGATATCCGCTGTATTTCCATTTATTAATGCACATTGCCGTCCCAACTCCAGGTCTATTATTCCGTCTTCGTCTATTTGTTGATGATAATCGCCGATGGTGATTGTCATCCTGATGTATGCTGTGTCTATATACGTTGCCGACGACGGCATAAGCATCGCCATTCTGTGCACTTCGCAGTATGGTGCGTTATGGTGGTCAGCGGGTAAAAAGGATGAAATTATACCGCAAGAGGACAGCGATAGCGAAAACTTGGAAACGTACTTTTTGGCCTCCTCTATAGACGGAAACGAATCGCACGTAATCTCGTTTACGAGAGAATTCGGGCAGTAAGTGATCACGCAAGCCAACGGGTGTACGAGCGCGTTATTATCGTCCGATGACGGCAAAACCGAAGTTACGTCGGACGTGCTCGGGCGGGTAGGAGGAGGAGGAAAAAAAGTATCATCAACATTGATCGTCGTCGTCGTCACCGATGGGGGTTGAAGAACGGGCGATGAAGAAGACGACGGCTGCAAAGACGTCTTGTCGGTCGTTTTCTCCTGCTGCATTCTGAGATATGCTGAATTCTTAGCGATAAAAATGAATCGAATCGAATTTTTTCGTCATTATTTCTTTGTTTTTAATCGACGACAATGATGTCCGACGAGGAGGAGACATCGAAAATCTCATCGCTCAAATATATGGCTGCAGCTTCGTTGAGCTGCGACTCTTTTCCGGGTGGTGAAGAAGAAGAATACAGCGAGAGCAGCATTTGGCCGGATGAATACGAGGCCGATGTTCATAAACAACAATGCCAAGCGGAAAAACGCCGAGAAATCAGAATAAGTGCTGACAATGCATGGATTGTGGACACAGTTATCAAAAAGCGCATCAACGAGTGGCTTTGGGCGGAACTGCCTCCCGGAAGGCGGCTAACCGTGGCTTGCTGGGGCGGCCGCGCTTGCGGCTTTGGAAAGACGGACATGTCCGAAATTCATCCCACTATAACCTGTGCTGATCAGTGGCGTTTCGATACCATCAAGTTGTTCGTGTTTGACGCGGTAGTTGACAAAAATAACGCCGTGATATGCGTGTATGATGTTATCGTGGCTAATTCCGTAAACGTGTCCAAATTGCCTCTGACCGACCGGCTGCACTGCTATCCGGCTGGCAAGTCGATGGCCAAATACCACAAAGCGGCCGACATAGGCGCGGGAAACATATTCAGTGTTGCCGCGAGGCTGTCTTCGGATGGGTACAAATCTGGAGCCATTTTGTTCATGAATTCCTCTGCACCGTATAACAACAGCGGCACAACCGACAGCATCAGCAACACCGAAAAAAATGCCGGTGCGAATAGACGCGCTAAAAACGCTATAATATGGAAACCCCCACACCCGCCGGGAACGTGCGTGTTGTGCTATCGTACGGCATTTGTAATGGGCAGTACCGAGTGGGGGGATTTGCTGTCTAAAACGGCAGCCGATTCGTGCGTTCTGGTTTCAGAAGGCATGACAAAAGGGATTAACAATATGCCATATTCGGCACCATTTACCGGCGGCAGTGACACCGGTGTTATCTTATCCGCAAAAAATACCGCGGTGGCGCGGTGTTACGTGTGCAAATACAGGGAACTGTCCGACACCTGGGTGGTTATCGGTAACGCGAAACGTGTTGATCCACTGTACACTGCGGAGGAGGTGTACATGTCCAAAAAAGGGTTTTATCCCAAATGCTCCGCCGACATATTTTCGCAACTGCAGAAAAAGATAAAAGAACCGCAGTGACGACATTCAAAAAAATAGATTGACTCAAGTAAAAAAACGATGGATCAACTTTTAAAATTCGTGACATCCGGACCCAGAAGCAGAGCGTGGACGGGACCGTTTTCCGCTAGAACGTATCCCAACATCGCCATTCCAACTGATGATTTTTTCGGCGAAGAAGAGTTTAAACACGTCCCCGTACCTCAGAGCGGGATGGACAGAGCGGCGTGGTTCGAGCACAATAGAGTGAAAACCGAGCGCGACAAGTTCGTATTTACCGATTTTCTTGGAAACAGTATTATGGGAGCAAATGAGAGAATGGTTTATGGAGCCATGCGCGATCAGTTTGCCGGAGGTATAATGACGCGGGCGCCAAATCAGTTCTTGGAAGTGGACCCCATAACAGCAAACTCGGACACCGTACCACGGATCTGGTCCACGGAGGTTGCCGCAACGGGGGGACTGTGGGACAACCCCGAGGTGTACGTATCGCAGGACGAGGTCACCGTGTGGGCTTGAGTTCGAATAGCAACAACAGTAAAAAAAACCTTATGAATACAAAAAAACACCGACATTTTGCATACTTTAAAATGTAAAATTATCAGCAAAATACATAAAAATGGAAGGAGAAGTATACGGCAACACCGAATGGGCGAATGCACGGATTGGCCAACAACATGATCACTATCTGGTGCCAGACTTAAGCAGTCCGGGATGGGCCGATCAAGATTGGGAGGGCCGCGACCGTTTCGGCAACACGCCGATGCATGAAATCGAAACGGAAAACAATGCGGCCATCGGCACTCTTGGAGATTTTTTGCCGGAAACTTTTGTGGAAACCGGCAGAGACGCGTCAATCGAAACGAACGTGTTGCCCTGGCCAACTCGCAGGTACCCGGATTACAGCCCACAATGGGGAGGGCAGATGGAACCGGAATTGATGCCTCAAGGACCCAGGTTTGCCACGGATCGCGATTTTTGGGGGCCTACTAACTGGAACGCGGAAAGGCCGCACAGGCTCCCGTCGTATCTATTCGATTCGGCCGGAGAACTGAACGGAAAGGAAATCAACCGGCCAGCCGACACATATTTTTCCGACTTTGACGTAGTCGAGGGCGAAGGTGAAATGGACGTCAGCTACTCAAGTGGCAAAGTGTCGGGTAGAACGCCAAACGCCAAAATAACGGCTCTAAATAGGTACGGGAGTTTCGTCACCTCAAAACCGGCCATCGAGCTCAAATTCACGCCTCCTCGAGCAAATGCTCCGGCAGGGGGCGGAATGCCACCAGAGATGGCCGAGATGAGTTTGGGGGCCAGAGTTGCCAGAGTGTTCTCGGCGTTCAAACCCTGGCGCGACATGGGAAAAATGTCTGCCCCGTCGGTCCCGGCTGATATCACGCTGCCTGCCAAATCAAGATATCCTAAAACTTATCAAACCAGGCACGTAGGTGCACAATACGTGTCACCCAATTACGGTTCGGAATGCATAAACACGCAGGAGGGGAGGAAGCAGGGAACCAGACTCCACTTCGAGACAAGAATATCTGCAGCAACGAAACCTCCTGGAGGGCACATGCCCGCCGGCCCGGACGATAACACGTTCATAGGGGGAGCGGTAAGGCGAATAATAGGGCAGTGGCGAACCATGGGCAACCCGGCCTATCACAAGACCGCAGCAAACTCTGGAATCGATCTAAACCCTCCGGACCAGGGCTACGGCTACGGGACTAGACTGCGGATTAAGCCAGAGAGTGAGACTTCTGTTGGAGCCGGCAGCGCGTTTGGAGGCGTAGTCCCGCTATTGCTGGACCGCTTGATCGGAAAACGGCCTCGTAAAGATGGCGGAGACCGGTCGGAACACGTTTCAATTGGAGGGGGCATATCCGCATACGGCGGCGAAGATAAGACGGGGATGGAAACTCCCCAGAAAACAATGCCGGGGTTCGTTCTGCCGCTGTCGATACATTCCGCAGCCGGCGGCGCTGGAGGTAAATCTGGCATAAGAAGTGCATGGACGCTGCACGGAAACTCTGTTAAAGGTACCAGGGGGGCCACCTGGAGCAACGAGCCGTCTCCAGCCGATTTGCAGGAGGCGCTAAAATCGCCGTTGGGCCTATCCATTATAGGGGGCAGAAGCGAAAGCGAACTTGACGACATTTTCGCAGTACGGCATTCGTAAAAAAATTAAGAAGACAGCACAAACAAACAAATGGATCAATCAAACGATAAAACGATAACTACGACTTACGATATAACAACTGTTACGGCGATTTTGATCGCCGTGAATTTGATATTTACAACCGCTCTGGTATCGTTCGCGTTCGCTAAATGCTGGAAAGGCAGAAAAAATGCACGAAATCCGGACAATAGTCGCGTCGCCGTCGCTGCTGCCGAAGAATCACCGGTGTCGGCAACACCGTCGTCTTATTCTTCACCGCATGACAAAGGCAGCCCAGAGACTATAATTATTCGCCGCGCTGAGAACGGAGATGATGTGTACGACGATGCCGGGGTAACAACAACGACGACAACACGTAACAGTGAAGGTGGTGCAAAAAGTGACAGCGATTCACGTCAGCACCGTCTTCGACAACAACAACACGACGATGCCGTAGTCGTGATTTTTTAAAAAAAAAAAGCCAATAACAATAGCAATTTCTTTAAATAAAAACTTGCGACCGATATAAAAATGGCAACAACGAAACGCAGTGGTAGTAGTGCATTGCCGCCGTTACCAGAAATCGCTGAAGGACCTCAAGTTAAAAAATGGCTCAGTTCTATTAGCGATAAATCGAAGAAAACGATAGACGACGTTGTCAATTCTAAGGTTAAAGGATTCCTTGTCGAAATACTAGAAGGAGATAACGAATTATTAACCTACAGTTTCGGCGGAAACGCAAGCAGAGTTGTTCCGATAGATAGACTTGGATTACTAGAATCGACCTCAAAAGAATATGGGATGCTGATTGGAATACATCCCAACCATTTTAATGCGTCATATGTCTGCAGATTCGTTAACAATTATATATACGTAACTGGGGATGCTATTATATTGTATACACAAGCTAAGGGCTGGCAGTACTGCTCTGGAGAAAGCCCTATATGTAATACATCGTTAGAAACTCAGGGATCAAAAAATTACATGAGTGGGCTTACTCGAAGTCAAGCCGCGACTTTCGAAACCTTTTCAACGGTCGAAGGGTTGATTAGATATATCAAAGGCTTGAATGCAGTGCCGATATTGGTAAAACCTGTTGTTGTTCACGTGAATGCGAATGACGAGACAATTGGTTTTAAAAGCCATTTTGAGCCCCTCGGGTTTAAACTTACGTCCAGAAATGCTAGAACACTCAGGGGAAACCCGTTGGCTAAATCGCCACAACAACAACAACTACAACCCTTAACTGCGCAGCTGCTTACTTCTTCTTCTTCTGCTGCTGCCTCCTCTTCTATTCCTCCTCCTCCGCGCGTTCCGTCAAGGGTTAAGACGCCGATGATACAACAACAATTGTTACAACTGCCTTCAGTGGAACATTCGGCCGAATTAATTAGTTTGCGCGAACAATTAAAACAGGCTATGACCCAATTATCGGAAAAGGATATTCAAATCAGCAAAATTACAGCTGAATATTATTCGGAAGTCGAGAGATCAACTGCTACTATCCGAGAAAAGGACGCTGAAATCAGTAAAATCGGTGACGCGTGTAAATTGGCGACAGCAACCTCTGCAAGGGATTTAAAACTCGCCAACCAAAGAATCGGTACCCTCGAAAGTAACAAGGCATTTTTAGAATCCAAAAATAAAGCGTTAATCGTGCAAAACACGGGCTACAGGGAGAAATTAGAAGCACACGAGAATGAAGCAACGGCCCGCCGATCTGAAAATGAAGCGCTAAATACGAGAATAACTGTCCTGAGTGAACAATATCTAACTTGCGAAGCTGCATTAACCCAGCAACAACTACAATACCAGATATTACAGAAAAAGGTGGAAAACAGTAATGCAGAAGTGGCTAAAATCAGCAGCGAACTCGAACCCGCTAAAAACCAAGTTATCAGTTTAGAAACCCTCGTGAAAGACCAAAAAGATAAAATAGACAAACTCGAATTTGAGTTATCCGGATCGCAACAGGGACTTAAAGACGAATTAGAACGCACGAAAAATCAACTTAAAATAACTTCAAAGGAATCGAACAGCCGCGTTGCAGAAATTGAAGATCTAAGGCGATCTCTGGAAACCAAAAATGCGGCTACAGCTACTCTGGAGAGTAAATTAGCGGAAATTGAACAGGAAAATAATGATCTACGCATTGCAGCAAGCAGTTGTTACGCAGATGCCATAAAAGCGGTCAGTGAAGATATGGAAAAACGATATACAGCACGCGAAGTCGAATACAAAATAGCGATTGCAGACGCGACAGATGCCAATACTAGGTTAAGATTGCGAAATAGGGAGTTGGAGGATAACATCGCAAGGGAAAAACAAACTTACGCTGAATTGGTAGCATCTGCGAACACTATGCTCGAGGCAATTAAAGAAAATCCTCCAGAAGGTGTCTGGGATAAGGGGTATTTGGAAATATTTAACTCCGGCGAATTGACTCGTCGGCTGAAATTTGTGGCTGAAATTTTTAACGAAATTGTTAACAAACAGAAACGAGATGCGGGGCTAAAAAATGAATTAGAAAGGGTTACTAAACTATATGCAGCTCTTAGCACAGGAGAAGAAGGTTCGGTATCATCGACGTTGGCATCGTTAACTACGGAAAACAGCAGGTTAACTGAAGAACTGCGAAATGCTAAAATTGATTTAAGCAGATGCAATGACGTTAATGAACAGCTCAAAAGCGAAAATTCGCAAGAAGTTGCCGCATTGGCGCTCGAGCTAGAATCAACTAAAAAGCAAATCGCAGACCTCAACGACAAATCGAAAGCAGCCGGTAGTTCAGTGCAATCGAAAGTGAAGGGAACAAGCGAACTAGCTGCCGCCAAAGAGAATTTAAGAAAATGCAAATCGGATAATGAGCAAATCAGAGCTGATCAGTCAAATAAAATAGCCTCGTTGCAGCTACAATTGCAAAAGACGACTTCAGATCACCAAGGTGAAATCGCTAGGATGCGACGTGCAATTTCGGAACTTGAAGCTACGATAACTACATTAAAAGCGCAGTTGGAAACGAAGGCGACGACGAGGCGTCCAACACCGTTGCGTGCAGACATCGATTCGCCATTGGGAACGGAATTTATTTGATTTTTGCCAAATATAAATCTGTATTATTTTTATTTGGGCAGATAAGAAGACGGTAAAGGTGGCGGTAATTGTTGCTGTATCGCATAAGAATCGGTTTTCTCGTCTGAAGACGACGACGACGAAGATCTGTCACTTGCCAATTCGGTGTAGTATTGCCAGCTTTCGTTGCACGTGCATTGCGCGTTACCGTCCCACAACTTGCCGCAGAATTCGCATTGAACGAGCGGTAGTATTTCATCGTCGTCGTCGTCATGACCATCACAGTTTTGCTCTTCATTACTTTTCGCAACTGCCACCGGTTCGTGATTCGGGGATGAAACTGGCAGATGAAGAGGGTTGGCAGTGCCATTAGATAGACGATGGCGTTGTTTTGCGCAAGCAAAATCGCTGGTAACGTCGTCTAATGATAAATTGTTGTTGTCATATGCGTGTGTGCACGCGTGATCGCTCGCTCACCAATGTCGCTCATTTTTTGTTTGAATATAAATTCAGAATTGTTGTGATTTGTCCTTTTTCATCCCGCATGACGTTTTTCTGTGTCCAATGTCCATGGACACAAAAATCGTACAAATCTTGGGGCTGGTCGTTTCTGCAACCAAAAAAATTCCGAAGACGATTGTACGAATGTTACAGCGGCCTTTTTTATCCGCCATTTCTTAATGTAACAACGATGTGCGCACATATCACTCCCTCCGCAATATACGTTTCATCTTTTTAAATTGTAGGCGACGACGACGACGTATTATCGTCGTCCGCAATTTGTCGTTAATAATTACTTATTTTCATCTCGTATGACGTTTTTCTGTGTCCAATGTCCATGGACACAGAAACCGTACAAATCTTGGGGCTGGTCGTTTTTGCAACTAAAAAAATTCCGAAGACGAGTTTACGAATGTTGCAGTAACATTATTGATGCAATTTTCGTATATACGACGGACGACGAGGAGTGACGACAACGTTTCGCCCAATCTCAGATGATGACACTGTTTTGCTGGAACCGGAAGTAAGCTGCAATGCGGCGTTGCGGGAGCCTGTACCCAAAAAATCGTAACACGCTTCCGTTTTTGATTTGGTAGCCAACTGCGCGTGCGCGGAATCTTCCATCTCCATTGTATTGTACAACAAAGTGATAAACCCCGGTATCTTGATTTCCATCGCGAACATGGGGATTAACCAATTCGTGTTTATATCCTGCGACTGCAACTTTGGGTCTTGCCAGTAATTCGTCGGAGTGGATTTGCTACCAACAACCGAGTAGTACCAAGCATCTATATCGAAATCCGCCAAAGAAGGAGAAGGACAATCGCAATCGTCGGGCGAACAAGAACAATTCGCTAAGCGTTTCACGCACGTAATAAACAGGTCCTTTGCCCATGCAGTTCTGAAAACGCCTCTTCTCGTTTCGTCATATTTTATATACTCTAGTTTAGCTATCATGGCGCCGCTCAGTTTGACGGTCTCTGCGTTCATCATTATTGCTACCAAGGGGTCTTGAAATGTTGTTGTTGTCGATTTCTTGCCGGTTTGAGAAGAAGAAGAAGAAGAAGAAGTTTCTTCAGCAGTCGTGGTAACTTTAGCCGACATGGTTGCACCCGGAAACATTATAGCTTTACAAAGTTTTTTTTGTTATTGCGGCATACGCTCAAAAAATACATTATACACTCTCAACAAATATGTTCAAAAAAATTGACTTGAAGTTGTGGGCCACGATAGCTCTTTCCGGAGTGGTCGTAGTCACCGGAGCGGCACTAGTTTCGCAATGGAAGTACGCATCCATTGGCAGGCAGGTTTCGAGAAACGTGCTGAGGTTTCTCATCGACAACGGCGCCAAAGTCGAAAACGGTACCATTCACGGAGGGGTTGTTCCAGTGCCGATGAAAATCGGGACAGCGGTGAACTCTGCTGTATCCCAGATGCTTAACGCCGTTTCCAAGCAAATGAGTGGCCGATCGAGCCATAATAAATACGGCCGTTCGGCGAGCGATGGCGACGACACGGATGAAGACGAGGAGGATATCGCAGAAAGTCAACAACAACGGCACTCAAAACCGCTCGAAGAAGGAAGAGGTGATGAAATCGCCGACGAGGATATCGTTGCCAGGCAACAACAACAACAACAACAACAACATCCGCGCCCAAAATCGTCGCCGCAATCGCGAAATAGGAAGGGTGGTGACGTTGCGGAAGCATCCGAGTCATCTCCACCCTCGCGGCTGCCCGACGACGGCGGCTACGCTCTCAGCGCCAAAAAGTCGACTCGCAGCGATTTCACGTATAATCCGAACGAGTTTATGCCAGCAGCTAAACCGAGCGGAACTGTTCCCAGTCGATCAGCCATTTTCAGCGACGAAGATGAAGCGGACAGGAGGCAGTCAAAATGGCACCGCCAAAAAAAACAAAGCCGGGGTAGCCCAAAACCAACGACCGACCAGGATGATCAAGATGGCGATATTTGAATGCGGTAAAAAAACGAATAAAATATACGAATCGAGATTATACAGATGGCAACCCAGGTTGACACTAACGACACGAAGACGCCGGATTCGGCAGTGGTTGCGGATTTTTTAGAAATAAAATTCAAATCGGAAACCGAAAAACCTGAAATCGCGCCATACATCCCGTATACGCCCGCATCGGTTTTAAAAACTCTCGGTTATCATCATCACGGAAGCGGCAGCAGCAGCAGCAACGCATTACCGCCGCTTCTGCTGTCCGAATCGGTTGGTGGACCAAAGCCTTCCGTTTACAGTCCGTGCGGAATGCCTATAGACGTTAAGTTGCTATTGTGCGGTGCTGAATCCGGGTTTAAAGTGGAAATTCCCTTGGCCATGTGCCATTACGTCTCTCCCGCCGGTGACGATCTGTTCAATATGGAAATATGCGAGGAGGCTACGATTGCCAACGCCGGCAGAGAAGGACATAACAAATTCGTTGTAGAATTAATGAATTTGTTTATGAAAGCCAATGACTGCGGCACGTCTGGCGGCTCGATGACGATGCCGGCAGCTCCTCCGAGTTACTCTGAAATTCGCATGGAAGAGTACAAAAAGCTTGTCGCGGATAAGCTCTCTATTACCAAAAAATCCGTTAGCTACCTGGCCCAGCACGGGTTATTCTGCGACAGAGACTACAAATTCGACGACGCGTTTGAGACAGCCAACGATGTGGCGTTCAAAATCTTTGTGGAGAAGGACCACAAACGGGTTAGAGTACATCTGCCCGGGCGCAGAGCTTCCTGGTGGGACGGAAAAAGTCAAACGGACGAGAATGGCGTGGCCGTTGAATGGAGAAGAGGACCGACGCACACCTTTTTTACTCCAGACATACGGCCGCAAAAATCTTTCTCCGGATTAACTCTGGAGATCGCGTGTGAGCAGTCGGCGACCAAACAGGACGCGACAAACGATTCAGCTCCAGCAATCGCAAACAACACTTTCGATGAAGCTTTCCCCAAATAAAATGCACAAATCGCCTTTTAATTTCTACCAATCCAATTTCACAAACTTTGGTATTTCCAATGTAGTTTTTTGTGACGTTATAAACATCGACGGAGATGTTTTGCGATAGAAATTCGGCGGAGATGAAGGAAAAGGGTCGAAAGCAGCATTTGATGTCACAACAAACGACTGTGGAGATGAAACGATGGCGGCAGCCGATGGCGGATGAAAGACATCGAGTTGAGGAAAAACTGCAGCGGCCGACGGATAACGACGAAGACTTCTTTTTGTTAAAAAACAGTGTCGCTGTTTTTTTCTTCCTGTTGTTGTCGTCTTCGCCTCATCATCCTCCCCCTCCTCCATCGTTATTCTTCTTTTTTCTCCTCCTTTTCCACTTCTTCTGTCGCAACTCGTTACCCGTTTGACGCTCTTTGCGCGCGCCATATCGTGCTCGATGCTGGTTATGTTACGTATGACATAATCGATGATGCCGTTTTCTATGGCCCATTTGAAAAAATTTTTTTGGCGTAGCGGCGCTTCCAACGGGTCGGCTCCGCGGCGCTTAAACGGGTCGAAACCTTTTTTGTGGAAGCATTTTAGAGAGTCCTTGTAGAATCCGTTGACATCGACAACTTTTCCGGTATCCGAATGCACAAAAACTACGGAAGAGCGAGCGGACATGTTGGTAGTGAACCAGTCTATCGTTCTGAGAGAAACTCCGGTTTTCCCGCTCAGTATACCGTTGAGAATGTTTCGTCGACTTTGGTCTTCGGAATACCATTCGTCCAGGGCCTTCTCCATTATAGCGTATTTGCGAGCTTTGTCGTCCATGTTTGTATGAAGAGAGATGCTTATATTATTTCTTAATCTTATCCGAATCGTTTTTGTCGTCATCTTTTTTGTCAGTAGAGGACGCAACAACGACGACAGACGGCGGAGTGATGGTGGGGTTGCTGCCGCCGGATTCCGCTTTTTTGTCGGATACAGACTGTGTCTGCGTCGGCGAACAGCAGCAACTTCCGGCAGCATTTGCCTTTGTGTCGGTGCTGACAGGAGGGGCATCAATTTTTTCAGGTTGTGTGGGAGGTAAAGAAGAAGAAGACAAAGACGGCGACGACGACTTATCCTCAGCGTTTTCTTGTATCTTTTTTGTCAATAATGGCGCAGTTGCAGCTGTAAGTTGCTGCGGTGACGAAGACGGCGATGATGATACTCGAATTTTATCGCCAACATCTTTTTGGGTAGTGGGGGGGATATCGGCATCGGCTGCGGATGAAGAGGAGGGGGGAGAAGAAATCGCCGCTGACGACGACGATTCTTTGGCGACGACCTCTGCATCGATCGCAGTGGTACGTTCCCTCGACCGAGACCTGGATCGAGATCGTGACCTGGACCTTGACCTTGACTTTGACCTTACTGGGCTTGAAGACGAAGACGATGCCTGTGGTTTGCTTGAACCCATTATGTTTTCTATGATCTCGATCATTCTCGATATTCTCCTGTTGTACTTTCCCTCCGTCTCGATCATCAGCCCGCGGAGCCGATCGACAGTCAGCCGCGAAAACTCTGATCCGTATTTCGCGGTGAAGTTTGATACGGCCGATTCGAACTCTTTTTTTGGTATGGTTACGCCCGTTTCGAGTTTGCGCAGGGTCTGTTCAACAAACGACACAGCGCCAAGCATTCCGCACATTACAGGGTCGTCGTTGGCCTCATTTTTCTTTGGTATGGATTTCGTCAAAACGAGCAAACCTATCATGCCGGTAATGTTCAGCGGGTAATCGTCGAACGTGGCTGTCCCCCTTATTACCGATAAGGCTCTGACGCTGTTTGCGGCAGCCTCGCGCAACGACGATACCGTGACGCCTTGGGGAATGGGGACCTTTATGAGGGTTTTCATGTCGTACGGCGATTTAAATGCCACAAATATCAGATCCTGCTTTGAAGAAGACATCGCGTGACGATACTGTTGGTGGTGCTGTTTTAACAGTCGTCAGTATTTTATTTGGGGTTAATTAAACTCGGCAAAACGCAAAAAAATGGCAGCAACGACGCGGCGATCGGAAGAGATGTTTCGTGACCCCCGGCACCAGAAGCAGCTTGCGCTGTCCAAAAAAACTTTTAACCGAGTCTCTGCGGCTCTGTTCAGTCAGCTACGAAAGATATTTCCGGCCGACCCCAAGTTGCAGTTTTTGAATGAAGAGCTCAACCGTATGGCAGGCTCGCAAAAAACGGAACACGTTCCGGCCATGCAGTTTTTTGATGCGATGAACACCTCCACCGGGCTGCCGTCAGTGATAGGCAGCGGAGAGATAGCCGTTATAGGCGAACTGGTTCTCAACAGGGACGAGAGGCTGTTTTCGGACGATTGCACCGCCGACATACCTCAGCTCAACGCTATCAATTTCAAAGCTAAATGGGCATCTCTGAGCGGTGCGAACCGCGTGTACGTTTGGGGGTACCTACAGCGGATGGCGGAGTTGTCCGCTAAAGTGGCAGCAAGTGCCGCAATCAATCCTTACGACATCGCCAAACTCGTCGACGCGGCAAGCAAGGCGTCCATGGCCGCTTCTTCTTCCGACAAAAAGTCATCGAAAGGATTCAAAGAAGACGGAAAGGCTGATCATCATTCGTATTCTTCTTCTTCTTCTTCTTCTTCTCCTCCGGAATCGACAGAGTATTTGATGGAGAAGGTGCTTCAAGACCCGAAAGTGGCCGCCATAGTCGCGGAGATATCCGAAAAAGTCAAGAAAATAAGCGAGGAAGGAGAAGGAGGAGGAGGAATAACAACGGCGGCTGATGACGATGACGACGACGCTTAAAAAAAAGATCACCAATAAAAAATACAACAATGGAATATTTGTCAGAAATAGGTGCACCGATAATACAAGCCATCCAGATACCAAACGTGGTGACTGTTGGTCCACTGGTATCAAGACGTGTTGCTGCTGGCTACCCGCTGATGCACCGAGTGCCCGAAGTGTCATTCAATACATACGAGACAGACAGCAGGGTTGGAGGAACTACGTTGGGTCCCGGATTTCCATACATCGGATACAGGGGAGCTTACGGTTTCTGGTAAAAAATATTACATAAGTTCAAAAAACACAACAACATGTCCGGATCCAAAAAAGCTCAAGAACTCGCAGAACAACTATTAGGACTTTCGACAACCGTTGCGGGCAGCGGCTTTTCGAGAGGAGGAGGCGCGGACATGTCTTCCATGGACGTCTCCGCGGGAGGAGGTGCTACCGCAACAGCCATAGGCCAAAAATATGGTGGAGGATTCCAGTTTGTGGACATGGTCGCGTTTTACCAACGAAATCGCGTGGCCGTTTTGGTGGGCGGGGCAGCCATCGGAGCCGTTCTGATCGGGGTTATCGGTTATCACGTTTATCGCAAGAACAAAAAGGACGAATAAAAAAACAGTGAATTGGATATTAATAATCAGTAAAAAACATTTTAACAACAAATACTCTCTGATATGGATCAAGAATACGAAGAATCCGTTCTTGCGGACGCAATCAGCAGCGACGAAGAACGCGAATACGCGAAAGAGATGAGGGGAGAAAGCGAAGGAAAGGGAGGGAGGGCCGAGTCGAGCCGATGGGTTCCGTCCGTCAATACGTCGAAAGTTATACGAGCTCGCGGATTTTTGCGCAGAATATTCGTGGACAGCAGAGACAGAGATATCGTGCATTTTCCGCGAGCAAACGATTTCAAACAATCGCTGTCAGTACCCATAAAAGGGATAAGGTCTGTCACTTTGACTGACGCGAGGATCCCCATTCTGGCCAATCAGTATTACGTGTCGGTGTGTTTGCGGAACGTAAAGGATCGCACGCTGATTTTGCCCAAGGAATCGGGGGGTCTGCCCGGCGGATGCCTTGCCGTGATTCCGTTGATACCGGCCGTTCCCGGCGCGAACTACGCGTATTACAGATCACAAACCGGACAGATCAACGGAGGGTCCGGTGTCGGATGGAGGATATCAGTGGCACAGGGCATGCGCATTTTGAGCGACGTTCATCTGCAGCTGTGGGCGTGGGGCGGATCCCCGGGCACCGCGAGCGTTCTGTACCCTCTTTCTGCTGAATTGGGTCCCCCGCCGAACATCGACTTAAACGTAACGTTTACCCTGGAAATAGAGCACGATATATCTTGAAATTCCCAAAAATCGTCGTCGTTGTTATTATTTTTTATTCAGGACAGGTATCTAGAAAATTTTGCGTTGAAATCTTGTTGAACACCAATGTAGAACTCGAGCAATGCGTCGTTGAGGATGCTGCATACGGTCGGTGGCGGTTTTTTGCCACCGGCGGCTTCTACGCGATGCTCATTTTTCTTGCGCAAAGATACAATTGCTCTGGCTATCCTGTCACGTTCCACACGCAATAGAGCGTAGCCGGGTGAGTGACGTACCGGCTCTTCCGACGACGATGACGATGAACTGTCGCCCGCGTTGTTTCCATCCTCTGCTGCACTTTCTGCATCGGACGAAGAGGAGCAGGACGACGAACAAGAGTTGTTTTCCGGATTGTCTCCCTCACATTTTTTTGTGGACGACGGTGCCGCCGTTGAACAACGTTGCTGTTTCTTCTTTTGTTTTTTTGCGGGGTGAAGCGATGAAGAAGCTGACGAGACAGTCGTTGTTGTTGTTGTTTCCTGATCGGTTGGAGACACTTTGGGCTTTGTCTTGGGCTTGGATTTTGGCTTGGATTTTGATTTGGACGACGTGGATGTTGACGGCGCCTTGCGTCTGCTTTTGGACGGCGGAGGCGGAGACGACGAGCAATCCGGCTGACTGGCGGCTACCTGTATCGCCGCGGGAAATTGATGTTCGGTCGATAGGGAGGACACGATTGGTTTTTTTGACGGAGAGAAATAAGACGATTCCAATTTCCTGATCGATGGAGCGGAAGAAGAATGTGACGAAGACGACTTTGCCGATATTGTTGCAACGGGCTTTTTTCTTTTTTTCGGAGGAGGAGGTGCCGGATGCGCGGCGACTGCATCTCTTGTCGACGTCGTTTCCGAGTCGCACGCTGCACGTTTTTTCGAATTGCTGTGCGAAGAGTGACCGGTTGAAGAAGAAGAAGACGATGCGGATGTTGTCGTCGCATTGGACGATGAAACAACACCAACTTTTGGCGGCAGCATTGGAGAATTGGGAGGAGACAGCATAGATTCCACAGCACCGGAATCGGGCGATGAAGAGGGCGATGGAGGGTGGCACGTTACGACATCCATTGCACTGTCGGGCATGTCGTCGAGCTGCTCGGCAATTTTTTTTGGTTGTTGTTGTTGTTTACGGCCAATGGCGTCTTGAGCTCCGCGCGTTTCAATGGCGGATATGGCGTCTTTGGCAACAAAGTCGCTTTTGGTTTGTTCGTCTACGACGATTGCCGCGGACAAATGAGGGGAAGCGGACGGCGCCGGAGCGATTTTGGGTTGTTTCGAAGACGACATTGGTTTTTGTTGTTGGCGTCTGTCGGATCCGGCCATTGTTGATAATCCTACTCCTTCTCTTCCGTTCGATGCGGATCCGCTTCCCAGCACGCCTTCAGCGCTGAGAATGTCGTATAGCTTGTCGCCGTTGGATGACGCCGCTGTCATTGTCGTTGTTGATGTTATCGTTATATAAAAATAAGTGAGTCGGAGAGGGCTAAACCGATTTTTGTGTGGCGGTTGCGAATATTTCACTGAAAAATTGTGGATGGGTATTTTCAAATAGTATCATCATGGACGCGAAATTCAAGCGTCCGCCGGAAGGGCTGTCCGACAGGCGCAATCGCATATATCTGGACAACAATGCCACAACTCCACTGCTTCCCGAAGCGCTGGAGATTATGATAAAGGCTTATAGCCGATTTTGGGGCAACCCGTCTGGACAATACGCGGAGGGCGTTGCGGCTAGAGACGGCTTGGAGTGGGCTAGGAAGGTGTTCGCGAATTTAATGAACGTGCTTCCGGAAACTGTATACTTTACCAGTTGCGGCACAGAAAGCAACAACTTGATACTGCGAGGAGTAATGAACGGAGGGTCACATAAAGGCAGGGACACTATCGTGACTAGCTCGGTCGAGCATTCCAGCATAATGAAAACCGCCGATTTTTGCGGTTTCAAACACATCATGGTTCCAGTGGATCGCAGAGGGTACATCAACGAATCCGCGTATGCTAATATACTGCAATCCAACAAAAACAGGATAGGGCTCGTGAGCGTTATAATGGGCCAAAACGAGGTAGGCACGATGCAGCACATTACCGCTCTTGTTCGTGCCGCCAGAAGTATACTGGGCCCGTCCGTACCGTTTCATACGGATGCCACGCAGGTTATGGGAAAATATTACGTGGAACCCGAAACGCTGGGAGTCGATTTGCTGACCGGCAGTGCGCACAAGTTCAACGGGCCCAGAGGTTGCGGAATACTGTACGCCAAAAAGGGTGTCCTTACTCCGAGCGCGATACCAATGTCCGGTGGCGGTCAAGAACGCGGCTGTCGATCCGGGACGGAAAACGTGGCCGCCATAATGGGCGCCGCGGTGGCGTTTAAGCACGCGTTGGGCGACGTGAGCAAATGGGAGAGACGCAGAGCCAGAGTTAAATCAATACGCGATATGATGCTTTCGGCTTTCGTGAGGCACATTCCCGGAGTGATCATTAACGGAGATCCGCAAAATGGCTTGTACAACACGCTCAGTATAAGTGTGCCTGGAGGACACGGTCACGCCATAACTAAATATCTGGATAAGGAGCTCGGTATAGCCGTAGGAAGCGGCAGCGCCTGCAGCAAAGGAAAGGGCTCGGAAGTGCTTGTTGCGATGTACGGCCACAACGAGCAATCCGAAAAAATCATGCACGGTACGATACGGGTATCAATAGGGTACATGAATACCGTGAGCGAGTGCCAAGAAGCGGTTGAGGGGATAATACGCGCCGTAAGAGTAACGAACGAGATGGCGCAGAGGTCTATTTCTGAAATGGCGTCGGTTGATAGTGGCGGCGGTAAGTAGGCGATTGTAACATTCGTAAACTCGTCTTCGGAATTTTTTTGGTTGCAGAAACGACCAGCTCCAAGATTTGTACGATTTCTGTGTCCATGGACATTGGACACAGAAAAAAACGTCATACGAGATGAAAAAAGATTTTAAATGACAAATTGCGGAGGAGGAAAGACGGCGATACGCGCCGCAGCTTATAAATTGACGTAACGAAAAAGATATCTGTAAATGGAATATGAGGATGAGGAAGAAAAATACGCAAAAACGATAAAAAGATCAGGCGGCCAGTAGACAATTGTAATATTCGTAAACTCGTCTTCGGAATTTTTTTGGTTGCAGAAACGACCAGCCCCAAGATTTGTACGGTTTCTGTGTCCATGGACATTGGACACAGAAAAACGTCATACGAGATGAAAAAAGATGGCACGAAATACAATTATTTCCTTCCGTAATCTGCCGGTATTTCTCCCAGTTCGCCGGTATTCCACTTTTTCAGGCAGCGATTCGCTAAAATTTTGGCATTCTTGCTTTTCGAAAGCCAGTCATCCGCTTCCGACAGATCGGTAGCCAACAGAGTCGTTTGTTGCGCAGCTGCCGCAATTGAGGCGACCGATTCGCCTCTGAGCCGTTTTTTGGTCCACACTATAGCCACGTTGGAGTCCGTGTACACTGGCCATACCAAAGACCTGCGTTCAAGCCACCTGAGACCTGTTACTACAGCCAAGAATTCGCCAATATTGTTTGTCCCCCCTTTGCCGTATTTTGCGGACTGAAACGCAAGCGCGCATTCGGGCAAAATCACGCCGCGAAATTCGGTGATGTCCGAACCGGATGCGGTAGTGCGCGAAGCGTCCACAGCTAAACACGGCAGGTCGGCCGATATAGCGGACATCATAATTTTGTTTTTGATAAATGCGTCGCGGTGCCCGCAGTTCTTCCATTTCGCTAAATCCCCGACTGCGTGAGCCGCTCGGGCCTCATTTACATCCGAAAATGATGCAAAAGACGCTTTTGGAAACCCGATCACCTGTTTACTGCATTCGTTCCACGATTCGTATACGCCCGTTTTCGTGCCTCTGAAAACAACAAAATATTTTGGCATTTCTATAGTCTCGGCTTTTTATTTGGGAGGTTATCATCTTCATTGTTGTTGGTTGTTTTTTTATTATCTCCGGACGGTGAAGGCGATGGTGAGGATATCGCGTCAGTTGTCGTGTCAGTAGACGAAGACGAAGAAGACGGTGATGTCGTTAATTCGCATCTGCCTCTTTTTCTGGTATGCGGCGTAGATGGCGACGGTTTGTCGACGACGACGAGCGAGAAAGTTGGAAGAGGAGGAATCGATGAAGAGGATTTCATTTTTGCTGTTTTGTCCGATTTATCATCTTCATCATCACCAGGCGACTTTTTTGATACAACGTTTTTCTCTTCTTCGTCATGCAAAAATTCCTGCAACCCGTCGCATTCGTCATCATCATCATCTTTTTCTTCTTCGCCCTCTTCGTCGCAATCTACTGCCCGATCTGCATCGCTCGCAATGTAAAACAGTTTATCAATGGATATGGTAGAAACAAGCTGGCTACAACAGGGCGAATCGTATTGGGCGCACAGTACGCATATTCCGAACATTTGTTGCTGAGTTAACCCCGGGCGAGACGCGAGAGATGAAGTTATAACGACCTTTCCTCTTACAGTTTTATCGATCACAGAGTCCAGTTCGAAACCTAGTCGCTCCAACAGCGCGGTGGCAACCGCGTTTATCGGCAACTGATCGGTGTGCGATCTGTCGCTGACGAACGCGTTTATATTTAGAAGCCGGTTGCGCTTTGGCAACATGTCGACGTCGCCGTTCCCGGTATACTTTTTTATGAAGCTGAACGTCACGGGGCACGGCCCCGATTGAGGTATCGCGTGTCCGTCGCTCACGGGGTCGATTACCATGGCGTAAGCAGCAGCCATTTAAAATTATTTTAATATTTTTTATTTCAGTCAAGTTTTGTGGTCGGTGATCACACACGCGGGGGTTCCTCTAACAACAATCACGCAACCAATTTTAAACAAACCAAAAAACGTCATATGTGACGTAAACCTGTCGTTGTCTACCAAAATATGCCCACGTCCAATTCAACTCAAAAAAGCAAACATTAAAAATGTTTACTCCCTTAATGTGCGACGCGCTTTGGCCGAACAAAAAAGTTACGGTAACACTGATATTTAAAGCCTCGGATCCGCGCAATATGTTTAAAAGCACACAGTTTCATGCCGTATGCGACAACCGCGGCCCTACACTTTCAGTGATACGTTCCACGAACGGTTCCATATTCGGAGGATATTTTGGAGGCCCTTTTGCAGGAACAAAATTTGGTTACAAAACTGCTGACGAGGCTTTCGTGTTTTCCTATTCCAGGCCTAGCTGTGTTTATGACACAAACACTTGCTGCACGTTTCCCATTCACGGCACCGAGCAAATTTTCAGTTCTTCAGGGTTTGGCCCCGCTTTTGGCAAAGGACACGATTTTTGCGTCATCAACGAAGGTCACAAAGTGGCTGGAAGTTATTCCAAATTCCCCTTTTCGTGCGAACTCTGTGGCCACTTGCCAGCTGATTTGGAATTGCACAGGGGCGACATTGATTGGTGCACCTTTTTGGCCGGCAGTGCCACTTTTTTTCTTGAGGATTACGAAGTTTACACAATACAAATGAGCAGTTGATACAAAATACATCTTTACAACTCAAATAAAGCGTGTGAGGAGCAAGATATCTCCTGCTTGAGTCTTGAATCAAAATCAAAGAGAATTTTCCCAGCTCAACTCGAAAAATACAGTTTTATTGTCCTATCAACAAGCAAGAATGGCAGAGCAAGAAGAGATGCTTCAAACGACCTGGGAGCTGCGAAACCACGTTGTTGGACCACTTCTGGAGGAATGCAGCTTGCAAGCAATGAGAGCGCTGTCAGAGTCCTCTCCGCTGCTGAAACCCCTATCCATGCTCTGCACTCTGGCAAATGCTCTCAAATGTATATCAATATAAATACATCAAATCAAACACTGCATCCCAGTCGAAAGTACTGTAATTGCTGGCACTGGCAATTCGGGGCACAGGGATGGACCAGCACTGCAAGCTCGGTTCAACTTCCCTCGTCATTGCGCTGTCGACCCCACCGACGGCGGACTGTTTTTAAGCGACGGAACCAACCATGTCATCAGAAAGATCCTTCCAAACTGTGCTTTAAATATTTTGAATCTTCGAGACACCTTTTTGTTTTTAAAAATACAGCGACGGTAATTACAGTGGCAGGAGTTTTGGGGGAGAGGGGGTTTGCAGATGGACCTGCAAGCACTGCCAAGTTCGACTACGCTAATGGCATTGTTGTCGACCCCAGAACGGGGAACCTAATTGTTTGTGACAGAAACAACCACAGGATACGATCAGTGTCCAAAAGTGGTGTGTTTAAAGTGCACAATTTTCACATGTTCTCGAAGGACAAGTGACAACTGTTGCAGGAAATGGTGAACAGGGACAGTCAGATGGCCCACTTTGCTCTGCCATTTTTTATGACCCTTCTACAATATGCGCATGTCCACACACCGGAGATCTCATTATCGAAAATGCAGGATGGATTCGCCGCGTAACAGCCACAACAGTAAGTACTGTTGCGGGGTGTGGATATCGTGGATTCAAAGATGGCCCTGCATCTCGGGCCCAGTTCAATTGGATTAGGGGAATTGCAGTGTGCCCAGTCACTGGCAACATCGTGGTGGCCGATGCTGGAAACAACAGGATTCGTGTGATAACCCCTCAAGGCATGACTGACTAATTTTGACTCTCACATTTACAGGAAGGGTCAGCACCATAGCGGGTAGTGATGAACGTGGCAAAACAGATGGCATTGGTAAGGCTGCCTCATTTTATGATATCTGTGGGGTGTGCGTGGATAGTGTGGGGAACATCTATGTTGCTGACTCTTTCAATGGTTCGATCCGCAAAGTGTCCCCAGAAGGTATATTTTTTGGTCAGAATGCAAAATCAAACAAAAGGATATGTGACGACGCTGCTTAATATCCAACTGAATTCCCCTTCCGGCGTGGCGCTTGCAGATGTGCAAGGATCTGCACTCTTTGTGGTTGAGATGTGTGGCAACTGTGTGAGCAAGATCACTTCCGCTTGAGCCTTTAATAAATATCAAAGCTCAAGTGGCGGGAGCGAAAACGGCAAAAACACAAGCATTTTTCATCCGGCTCTCGAACTCGGCTTTATTATTATTTTTATTTCAATCTAGTTTTGTGGTTGGGATGAATGCCCACCCGTAATATTCGCATATATGTTTCCAGCCGTTGTTGTCGCAATCCTCTATGTTGGCCTGACTTTTAGGAAGAGGAATGTACGGCAGAAATTCGTTGTAGTTCAGCAGCTGGCACAGTTTGTAAAACACGTAGCAGTAGTTGAGCAGATTTGGCGACTCCTTGACCCTGTTGGTTCTGTCTGATTTTCTTTTGAGATACCTCGGGGAGGTTTTATAGGCCTCGACAGTCATGGGAAACAGAGCAATAACTCTGTCTTCTTGCATGGGGCACATGTACGGCGGCGGAATACCGCTAAGCAGCCACGCGATTTCTGGGCAGTATCTGTAGTAGTCGGTATACTTGCGCGGAGGAAGAGGAGGATTAAGATACGATGAAAAAGATGCCGAATTAGCATCAGCAGCGTCCTCGGATCTGTTCGCGACAGCAGGCGCCGTATTTGCGGAAGAACGAGATGTTGACGATGGCGATATTAATCCTCCGAATTTCTTTTTTTTCGAAGAATATTTCTTTATCTGCGATTCTTCCTGTTGTTTCTGCTTGAGAAACATTCGGCAGACCTTTGGTGTTATTTTGTGTTTTTCCAGACCGTATCTATTGCAGTAGTCGCCCACGATCGCCACTACGTCTTTCGGTGCGGACGATCGGCGTTTGCCCTGAAATTGGGCAATTATTTCCGTGAAGTGGTTCGGAGGTTTATATCCTCCGCCTCTTCTACGCAAGCCACCTTCTCCCATGTGTACGTCGTCGTACGCAAAGTGTTCCGGGCTGCAGTCTGTCCTGTGCTCGTAAACGGCTCCGCAATTTTGGCAGATGTCTGCGCATCCGGTTTTGTCGTACAGCAGGTCCTTGCATCCTCCTTTGCAGAACCCTATAAGTTCGAGCTCTTTGCGAGTAGAGGATATGAACGTGCTCTCGCTGATGCTGTTGTTGCCGCGGCAACCCGGATTGGGGTTGACTTCGGAACTGGTCGAAGAAGAAGAAGGTGGCATGGATGACGTGGACTGACATTGCGTTGTTGTTGTTGTTGTTCTGCTCTGGTTGAACAGCAGCGTTTCAATTTTTGCCAACGCTGATGTACGCGATTCTTTCAATCTCTTCAGGTCGTCTATCAGTTTATCGAACGTTTTTTTGTTTTCTATATCGGCGGCTGAGATAAGCCCGGTCATCATGTTGCTTCTGAAGCTGGAAAATTTGCGGGCATTTGCGCTGATCTCTTCTTCCAGCAGACTTATTTCGGAGTTTATTTTCTTTAGTTCCTCTTCGTGCGACAGCGGAACGTTTTTAAGACGCGCTAATGCGCTTTTTGACTTTTTTAAGAAGAAAGGAGTGTTAATAACGGCGGACGTTTTAAATGGTGTTGTTATACATACATACCATCACTCGCTGGCGTTTGAGCGGCGGAAGGGCAGACGGGGTGAACGGATCGAACGGCTTTGTTCTGCCGCGTTTCGGAGTCGAAAAGTAACGCATGGACGCAACAGACGGTCTCCTGCCTCGTCTCCACATTGAATAGAGAAAAAGAGAGGAGAAGGTTTTTGTAAACTCAGATACATTTTTAAAAAAACTAATAACTGACGCGATGATGCGGGGGAGTGTTCACGACGATACCAACGTTACGGATTTGGCGCACGCGCTGCGGTGGTTTATGGTCGTCAACGTCGCGGTTTGCATTATATGCGTGTTAACTTCCGGCTATTGGAACTATTTGCAAGTTATGTCCGTGACAAAATTCATCGACCGCTTGAAGGCGCTGTTTGAAGAAGACGTAGACGACGATGACGACGACCGACGACCGGAAGAATCAAAAGACGAAGAAGAAGAAGACGACGACAACGACGGCGAAGAAAAAGAAGAAGACGCCGATGAAGTAATTGACAACAACGTCGTCACCGCGATAGACAGTAAAGAAGAAAAAGGTGTCGATGACGACGATCTGTTAAAATCGGTCGATGATGACGATTCGAATAAAATCAAAAAAGCAAATTAAAAAAAACATATATTTGAAATGTCTTTTTGTTACGAAAAAGCCAAAGCTGGATATCTTGGGTCATATTCATCCGTGCCGCCGTCTTGGATTGGGGGAGGAGCTGAATTAGGTGATCCACTTCGTTTGCGATGGCGTGCGTGTTTTTGCAATGGGGGCAGCGCCTCGGTATTAAAAGGTTTTTTATCGCCATCGCCCTCGCATTGGCGCTGATGCTGTTTGCGGTGGTGACGAGGAGAAAAAGAAGAAGAAGAAGAAGAAGACCGACTGGGTACCACGGACGGGCCGAAATGACGACGTGCGAGTGACTGGACAGGTGGAGGAGGAGGAGGAGGCGGTGGCATTTCCAGTGCTGATGATGGGGCGCAATGTACAGGAGGAGAAGTTGAAGAAGACGAATAACCGCGATAATCGATTGGGCACGACAGCGGATAAAAGCATTGCTTGGGAGGTGCGTAAAAACAAGGTTGCATTTGTGGTGGTGGTGGTTGTGGTGGCGGAGGAGGAGGAGAAGAATAATGATGCGGATGCGGGTGTTGATAAGAAGACGATGGTGGCTGGTCGTCGCACTGGATTGGCGACTGAGAAGAAGAAAACGGTGATTCGTTATGTTGTTGAGGACGATGAAGGTTGTTAATAGACGGCGGATTCGGCGCTGAAACGGGGCAAAGTGAGGGTGGTTGGCTGGTAATGGATGTTGTTGTTGTTTTTCTTTTTTTTGCTATTAACGTGAATTTACACATATTGCCGTAAGTCCACAACCTGAAAGCCGTATTATCGTCCGCTGATTCAAACCGCGGACAAACCAGACAGCATTCAACGATGTTGGACCACATTTCAGCCAATTGTTCCGGGCTCGCCAGGTTAAACCAGATCGCGTACGTTTTAACGATGTTTCTCCATTTATCCACGGTGGCTGGCTGATATCTGGGATGCAGGTGACTGTGACGTTGTTGCGGTTCAACTGTTGCATCCAACAACAACGCATCACCCCCTTTGGTATTATTGCCGTCGTCGCAACAACGATTGCCGCGTTGCTGAACAGTAAATAGGTGTTCGGCAACGTTGGCAGAGTTACCACCGCCTGCTCCTCCCCACTCTTGAGCGAGCAAAGTGAACGACAACCCCGATGCAGCGCACGCAGCCTTTCGGTTACTTATTTTTCTCGCGGTGGATACGAATTGCGACAATTCAATTTCGAACAAAGGAGATGGCAACGATGAAGAACAGGATGATTCCTTTGACTGAGAAACGGTGGCGGAAACCGTCAAAGAAGAAGACGATGACGGAACTGAAGATGATGCTGAAATGGACGAATAACGACAACAACGTTCGCTGTCAGCCCACTCGATCTCGGACGGCGGAGGAGAAAACCCGGATTCAATCAATTTCTTGAACAATTCCCGGCCCTCGGTCATGAAGTTTTGCAATAGAACTGAATCGAAATATCTGGTGGTGACTAAAAAGACAACAAAAAATTTGTCAATGGCAGCAAAACCAACGTCGTCGGCATATCCGCAAGATTACGGAGAATACATCGTGAACGTTGCTCGCGCGTCGCGGTTGCTGCGGGAGATAAACGGATGGAATGGCGAGCGCTGTTCAGTTTGCTGCAAATGCGCTGTAAACAGCCAAAGCAAAGAATGTGTTGAAGACATCAAGAATAATTCGGAAAAAAAAATTCAGCAATTTAATTAAAAAATGGAAGCATCGCAACAGCAGTCATCGTCGCATTTTTCGGTGAGGTTGAAAAAGTTCAAGCCAGAAACAATACGACCATGCAGCACAATATTGTTTACAGGCGGCCGCCGTACCGGGAAATCTTTTTTGATGAGAGATATGATGTATAATCTGCGAAAGCGAGTGTACGATGCAACCATCATAACTGGAACGATTGACGAGGATCACCCCTGGACCAATCACACGCCCGAGCCGTATGTGCATTTTTGTCAGGAAGAATTTCCAAATGACGTGCTGGACTCTGCGCTGGCGCGTCAGGACAAGCGCAAAGCTCTGGCGGCCAGGATGGGACAATGGTGTCCGGCGTCCATGTTCGTGTTCGAAGATCTGGAGTACTTGACCCCGACCATATGGAAACATCAAGGGATAAAATCATTGATGCTGAACGGCAGATGGAAGAAAACTTTCGTGCTGATAGCTGTCCAGTATCTCATGTCGGCTAAAATGGAATTGCGCGGCATGTTCGATTACGCGTTTTTCTGCTTTGAAAATAACCAAGCTGTTCGCGAAAGGATATACAAGCAATTCGCAAACATATGCCCGTCGTTTTCCGAGTTCGAGCTTTTGTTTTTCGATTGCACCAAAGATCACAGGGTGATGGTTGTGGACTGCCGAGCGAATTCGTACAAATTGGAGGACATAATATTTTGGTACAAAGCTAGCGATCGCGGCGCGTTCAAGGTTGGAGTGCCGGACGTGTGGAAAAAAACTTATGCGGTGACTAGCGACCTGGACGAAGATGACGATGACGCAGAAACGGAAAAACGCAGAAAATTTGCCAGGCTGAAAAAGCACAACAGCGAGTACGCCTCTATCTCGTTACTCGACGACGATGAAGAAGAAAACGGCAGCGATACTGAGAGGAGGAAATCGACAACAACGACATCAACAAGACCGAAAAGCAAAAAGAAAATGGGTACTATGACAGCAACGACACGACGGCCAAAAGGAAGTTTTTATTCTTATGCTTCTTCTGCTAAAAGAGGAGAAAAAGGGGGAAGAAGAGGAGGAGGAAGAGGAGGGGATGTAAAAACGTCGAGTCGCTCAAAATCGCCAGATAGCGACGACGACGACATTTAATTTTATCAATAATAACAACAACACAATCACACATCCTCGTCGTCCTCGCTTGTTGTTTCTTTGTTCTTTGTTGGTTGTTGACCTCTTTGTGGTGAGGGCGAGGCCGATGGAGACTTTGTTTCCGCAGCCACAGGAGATGCCGTCTCTGGAGTGGAAGGAGCGGACAGCGGGGCGGTGGACGAAGCAGAGGAATTAGAAGTGACAATTGGCGGAGACGACTCCGACGCTTTTTTGGCAACGGCGGCGGTGACGTCGTCGTCTTGTTGCTCTTTTGGTAACAGGGGCACGGTAGTTTCGTCAGTCGACACTTTGTCGTCAGTCGCTTCAAATTTTTCCTCTTCATCTTCCTCGTCGTCTGTGTGAATTTCCTCGTTAACGTGAGTTTCCGCATCTTCTATGATTCTTTTTTGTGCAACTATGGTCGGAGACGGTGGAGGAGGAGGAGGTTGTGTAGCAATAATTTCAGCAGTGGCCGACAGATCGGGGTTAGGTGATGATGAAGAAGACGAAGACAACACGGTCGCTCCTCCTCCTTCACCGCTGTACGTCACTACATCGCTTTTGGTGGCTGCAACACTGTTGCCAATAACGTTATTGCTTTCTTTTTTTGCGGCAACGGGCAGCTGGTTGTAATAATCCTGAGTGGCCGACGAGCATTTGGCGAACATGCCGACAGGTACGATGCCGATGGCTTGGGATAGCACCACCTGGTCGATCCAGCGGCGGACTTTGGCGCGCAGGTCAATGTCCGACTTGCAGAAAAGTTCCGGATCGGACAGTTCGGAAACACAAGCGTCCAAAACTGATCGGAAGAAGCGCACTATGGACGGCACTGTTATCACCTGTTTGCAGCTCCGAGCCGTGGCCAGCGCGAGGACGGTGGCGTGCGATTTCACGGCCATCTGCAAGCACACGTCGGCGTCCTCGGCCCGTTTTTCGCCGAGTTCCTCTTTTATCTCCTCGTCGGTCCACGCTTTTGTTATGGAAATCAGTTTGGAGTAAGCACTTTCCACGGTGTGCTTTTCGGGCTGGTACGCCACGCATATTTCGGCCGCTCTGTACATTTTTCGCATGAGCTGCTCGATGGACGGCGTGATCCTCATCTGCAGGACCTTTATCCATTCGTCGCGCTGTCTGGAATACCTTTCCAGTCTAACGCCGTATGATGACGTCGGGGCCACGGTTTGCATTTATGGCTGTTTATTTGTGACGTGTTATTTTAATATTTGTCAATTTCAAAAAAAAATCGAAAATATTCGCGGATGGCGATACGCGCTGAGCAGTCGTTACCGAAAATGCATGACGGAGCCGAAAAGGAAGAGGAGGAGGATGAGGCGGCGGCCGAAGAAGAAGACGACGACGAAGCGGTCGCTGAGATCATGGACCTACTAAAAGACTCCCTCGATCTCGAAGACGAATATGACGGACCAAGTAGCAGCGAAGAAGAAGAAGGTGAAGAAGAAGAATACCAAAGTGACGATGACGACACCGAAGACGAAGACGGCGTTACCGACGACGAAAAGAGCGAAACGGTGATACAGTGTCAACAACAACAACCACCAGATAAAAGGCGGATTGTGGTAGCAAAGCGGACTGTCAGGCCAATCGTCGTCGCTGCCGCTTCGTCGAGCAGTGACACGAATAATCCCAAAAAACGTTAATGGTGTGACACGAAATGGTAAAATGCTTGATATTCGTCGTTGTTTTCGTTTCAGCAAAAAATTCTCGGACAACAACTATTTTTTACCGCTTGAACGCCTTCACGCCCAGCACGATGCAGCCCACTCCCAAAACTGCAGCTGTCACAGATGCTGCGATGATGCCGATTTTAGCTACTTTGAAATCGCTGTAATCCATCAAAGCATAAATTGGCTCTCCCTTCTCGGTTTTCCCGTAATAGAACGGGGTTTTCAGCAAAAGTTCGGACGGGTTGGAGCATATGGGCTGCGTTGTGGACTTGGCGTCGAACGGAATGAACGACCCCAATTTAGTTGTGTCGTATATGGTGCACGGTGCACTGGCTGATGACATTTTGTTGTTGTTTTGTTGTTAATTTTTATATAATGCGATTGTGTTTTTAGATGTCAGCTATTTTTTTTGTCGATCCCGTGATCCGAGGTTGACATAAAAAATAGAAATAAATACACTAAAAGCACAGCGGCGATATATGTCCGAGACGCAACGGTCAGAGGACATTGGCGGCTACTACCGTGCCGAACAACTCCCTGCCGTGCATGAGCATTCCCCCATTTATCTTGGAGGAGGAGAAGAAGAAAAGCAGCGTGAGTTACAACAACAACATCAATTTCCATATCATCCGCATACCCATTTATCGCAGCCGCCGGGTTTTGTGTTTGTGAAACAAAATCCGTTGCATTATCCGGTTTACGAGATGAACGAGTACGCGAGTTTGCAAAACTTGAGCATCGATCAATTGCGCACGTACATTTTATGTCTTGTGCCGCCGCGATTACGCGGTCAATTCCTGATCAAAAACGGAAATGGCACATACGTGCCAAATCCCCGTGCATTTAAAGATGGGGTTTTTGCCAACGGGTTGGCCATCGATCCCCAAAAAATCGATTACGTGATGCTGGCCGGATTGGTTCGCAAAAATTTTGGTGAAAGGGAAGGGGAAGAAGAAGAAGGTGCAGCCAGAACAAAATGGCTATCAAGAGTCGAAGAAGAAGCCGAAGAAACGGGCGGATTCTATGGAAGAAGCTATCCAGTGAGACGACCAGCAAGTGTAGCCGAATATGTGCCTGGGAGCGGCGCGGAAGAAGTGCGTACGGAGAGAAGAAAAGGAGGAGGAGTAACAGGGATGATGCAACCACAGGAATACGAAGTAAAAACAGAACAACAACAACAACAACAACAACAACAACAAATCGAGCTATCGCCACCCACTTCTGATGTAGATCAACAAACGATTCGTTCTTTACAAACTCAACTAACGCAATTGCACGGTAAATTTGTCGAGGAGGCAACGAAACCGAAAGCTGCGCTTCCGGGCAATGCGGCAGTCTATCTAGCAACTCAACTGTATTTAAACGTGCAGGGGGAACCGGAAACTAAGGTATACACGGCATTGCCGTCGGGTATTATGGAAGACGAAGAACAAACGTATCAACGACAACAACAACAATTCTCGGCGTATCCACAGTATGCAGCGCCGTCGCCGCCACCACCACAAACGCCGCAAATACCCGCATCAGTGCCTCCAAAATAAGAAACAAAACAAAACAATGCATCAAACGTGTTTATTCGCGAAACGTGTCAAATTTTATTTATGGTGTTTATTCAAAAATCGCTAACAACATGGATACTGCAGCAGGTGGTAACCCGATTGCATTGCAACAACAGATAACAACGGCTATCACGCCGTCCAGTAATACCAGACAGAGAAGAAGGCGCGTTGCGGAGGCCATCAGAATTTACGAATCGGCCTATCCCGCAGTTAGGAGAGGAGGAGGAGGAGTAAGAGGAGAAGTAGAAGCAGCGGCGGCGGCGGACGGTAACACGGCAATGGGGACTGGAAGAGAAGAAGTAGATTTAGGGGCGGAAATGAGAAGATCTGCAAGAAGAAGAATAAACGCGCCGGTGGGCACGTTGCAGTTCGAAGAGGTGTGGGGTTTCATGAAAGGGCGGTGCGGAGAAAAAACTCCCACGGAATTGGCCGACGCGATTAGGAGTGTGTACGAAAGCGACATGGTAGTTGGGATAACCGACCCAAACAGTCGAGCTCGCGTGCTTAAAATGGCCGTTTCCCGGCATCTCAGACGTGGTTCTCACGAGGCAGAGGTTTTGCCAGTTGCAGACGGCGAGCACAACGCTCCGGCCGCTGAAATAAGGCCACCGGACGACGTACATCATCAACAACAACAACAACCAGATGACGACACGCACAGACAGCGAAGATTCCATCGAAGAGGAGGAGGAGGATTAGCAGCGGCGGCGACAATGGGAATGACCGGTGATGGCCCAGGGGGGGTTATGGCGGGAGGAATTCTGGAAAGAAGAAGAATGCGCGAGGCGGTGACGGTAGGCCGGTACGGACAAAGACTGCCCCTTCTGACCGACGCCGAGAGGAATATGGCGGAGATTGCCAGAATAAATAATCCCGGTCGTACACTGCCGTTGTCGATTGTGCGAAGGAGAGGAGGAATAGGTGCAGAAACGGGAGGATTGGGACTGAGATTGAAGGAAACGACAGGCATCGGCAATGACACTTTGGGCCCCGAACTTGCCGACAGCGTTTCGGTAGATCAGATTGAGCGGATGTTCGAAACAATACGTCCCTGCCCGATGTGCACCGAGGTGATAACCGGTGACAAAAAATTCTGCGCTATGTCGCCGATTTGTTCGCACAGCATGTGCAAGTCCTGCATGGACTCTTTTGTGAAGGTCTGTCTCGAAAGTAACAGTTTTCCGGTGATGTGCCCATTCAAAAGTTGCAACGTGCCGGTCGATCCTCGTTGTGTTTCCACGTCGCTTGGCGTAACCGAGTGCGGAATAGCGTTACTGCCGGAACACGCCCTGCGATTTAATTCCTTGCAACTGAAATACGTGGCATCTGTACACCCATCTACAGTATCGGAAACGTCTTCGTGCCCGTTTTGCTACATAATGGTCACCGGTAGGCCCAGTCCGGACGTCCCCATGGCCAGATGCACGAATCCGTTCTGTTCTGCCGAATACTGCACAAATTGCGGTATCGCATGGCACAGAGGAACGGACTGCAGATCGAGGTCGATAGCAGAGTCAGAGGACGCTTCCAAGTCCATGATAGAGAGTCTGACAAAGCCGTGCCCCAGATGTTCCAGAAGGTCGGAACATTTCAAAGACCACTCTTGTCACCACCTTAAGTGTCCGTGCGGCTTCGAGTACTGCTACTCCTGTTTGGGCCCCTGGTCTGAACACGCCGTGGGAAAGCGATTAAGTCATTGTCCGATGTTCTGCAACGATTCGTGCAAGTGCCCTGTTTGCTGTTACTGTAAGCCGGGGAAACCGTGTTCGCTGTGTTCCGGCAACTGTCCTACTTGCCGTCAATCAAAGTAGTACGGAAGCGGTATTAAAGCCAGACTTAGCCACTTGTCGTATCCGCCATCGTATAATGATGATGATGATGATGATGATGATACCGGGTTGTCTTCGTCGTTATCATCATCTTCACCCTTTTCCTCTTTCCACGCGAAATGCATAAGGTCGCTGCCGGGGATGGATTCGTCAGAGTCGCCCTCAACGAGTTTGGATACAACGGCCAGCGCGGAGTTGCGATCGGGAAGCCTCTTCAGTAGCGCCTTCTGGGCCGTGAACAGATGCCAGTCGCCGCTGATGTGTATGAAGGCGAACGCCGACCGACCGTTTTCTGTTTCGCATATCCACGGTTCGGATTTCAGCTGCATCGGTCGTATCAACCTTATTTTTAGGGCCCTGTCCACAATTGTGACGGAATTAGGCTGTTTTTTTGAAAGGAACTTGTTGATGCATTCCATCCAGATCGCGCGCAAGTAGGGAGAGGGTCCGACCTCCATGGCCAAAATGGTGTCACCTTCGTGTGCGGTCTTGAAAACGGCCACAGGTCGCATACTGGGCGGGGCCGGATAAACCCCGACGACGGTCTCCAGCAGCCTATCAAAATTGTTCCTGTATTCGTGTTCTTCGGGGTAAATCGGCGTTCGCGAAAGCTGTTGGCAGGGCTGCTTCAATTTCCATTTCGTCGCCCTCTCAAATACGACGTCTGGCTCGGGTAAAATTGATACGGATTTTGAGTGGAGGTATTGCCGATCATTCAATTCTTTTTCTTCACCCCCTCCGTACTTTTCACGCGTCATCCATTCGCAGTCACTGCTGGGAATAGACGCGGCGCCCGGAATGTTCATCGGGCAGCCTCCGAAGCATTCCGCTCCTTCACCGCCGATTCCCGAAGCCGAGTCGAGTCCACGTTTCGACAGATCGGTTGCCACATTGACCAGATCGAATTTAGTGAGGTTTCTGCGCCCGCTCTGGTTGATTGCTCTGGCACCAGTGCCAACGATGCTGTCCAGATTGACTCCCTTGCATTCCAGATACTTCAGTAATTGAGTTTTGGTCATGTGCCAAAATCCCGACTTTATCATTGATCTTTTTCGCGACCACGCCGTCTGGTGTGAAGGGGGGGCTGTTAAAACAGTAAATGTCGGCGGCAAAAACGACGACGACGTACTGACCGATAATGGGTACCCAAGAGGGGAAGATGGATTACGAGGCGGAATGGGACTAGAATAACCAAAAGTTGTTGGTGTATCCGTTTTGTACAAATGGGTATTTTTAGAAAATGTTACAACGTTTTTTTTATATATCTTCGTCGTCCAAATTTGTTGTCGCATATACGGCAACGACGTCGCTTTCTTTCAACAGCGCGACGACGTTACTGTGCGACAGCCCTGGCACGTGATATGGCTGCCCCATGTGTTTTTGTCGGCTGAGCTCTTTCGCCAAATAGACCGCGTTGAAAGTCAGTTTGGTTAGTCCGCATCCCATTTGAGTGAATTTTACCAAGCAGCCGTTGTCGTTTTTACTGATGGCCATGCGGTACTCGTCGGAAATTGATAGCGTTTTCGAGCCGGTAGCATTAGTTGTTGTCACAGAACCTTCGATTTCGAGAATTGGGCAAGCGCGGACCATCTGATAGTTTTTCTCGACAGACCACAATCCGGTGACCAGGTATACTGGGAACGCAACCGTACTGCAGCAGCATCCCAGATAGGTCGATACAATTCCGACCGATGCCAAAGCCATCTCGACGACGCGCCCCGCGTCCTGTTCGTTCAGTCTTATCACACCGCAGTCTACAGCGGCGCTGTCGTTTGAAAAAAAGTTTTTATAGTCCACCATGGTAACCCGATGGGTAGACGGTGACGACACCGCCGCGCTGCCTGTAGGTTTTTTTGTCGTCGCCATTTCTTTTCCTGTTGCCCGAGGAGGAGGAGGTCGGCGAGCGGCGTATGACGGCGACAGCGGACTGGCATGACAGCGACAACTTTCGTCTTCTTGACCATTTTTTTTCCACATGATGACGGGAGGACTGCTCAGCGCCGATATCGCGTACATCCCGTAATCGACAACGTGCTCAAATCCGACATTTATGCCAAAGCGGCGACCGTGATCGGGAAATGATGTCCACAACAGATCTCCCGGAACCGAGAAAAGTGTCTTGTTTTTTACGCCGGCTATATCGATTCCTAGTTTACCGATTCTGGGAAGATTCGGTAACACCTGTTCGGCCCAAAATCGGTCGACTCGTTGCTGTTCCGCATCGGTCGTGGGCGGATTTTTGACCCGCAGAATTGCGAGTTCCCTGGCGGTTGGTTCCAAAGATTCGTTCAGTTTGAACCTGTCGATGGCGTATTTAGCGATCCCGGATGATGCCGATCGGTCTAATGACGTCAACCAACCGTCAGTTTTTTTGCGTTTGATTCGGGTTTCATCTGACGTAATCATTTTTCGTGTGAAAAAACTAAAACAACAACGACAATGCAAACAACACCAATGCCCTCTTGTATGAACGAGTGCTATTTTTATCCGTCCACCATAAACGACGCGTTAGCCATGGAAATGCCGTTCGTTGCGCAGGTGAGGGGCGTGCTGGGAGATAGCTCGGTTCCGCCCCCTCTGCCGTTTATGCACTACAAAAACAAAACTACCCCGATACCCGTGACCGATTTGCGCACTGCCCTATGCGTCGTGATGAGGGCCGTGCTGTTCATGAATGACAGGATGTTCGCCAACATCAGCGACGGTATCACCAACAAATCGTTATTGACGGTATCATCCGAAGCCAAATTAACCGAAGCGATACGCGCCACGGCGTTGTCCCGTCCAGCTATTCTGCATACTTACAATTATGCTTTGCGGTATTACGTGGACATTGCCAACAGGATGACACTGGAAGCGCTCGAGTGCGGCTTGTTGTCCGAAGAGCGCGCTAGATCGATTTCTGATCTATTGCTGTTTACGAACGCTGGAATGGCTGCCGTCTGTGGCGGACTTTTGGGCAACCTGGGGGCGACGATGAGGAAACTTCGGTCAAATCTTCAAGTTTTCAAAATTATCATCGACTGGCTGCATGAAACGACAGAAATTGAAAAATAATTGCCACCATAACCGTTTTATCACACATTATTTCTTCACTTTTTTGATAACGGCGCGGGGTAAAAAAAGCAATTAGCGTTAGATGTTTTTTTCGAAACCGACAGCGGTGGGACAGCAATGGCTCGCATTTTCAGCGAAACTTGTGCTTCGAAATCTCGCGCGGCTGCGGACGATGCGGGAGGGGACGATTTTTTGACAAACAGCTCTTCCCAGTCATCCCACGCGAACCCGTGCGCCGTCGTTAATTCGGAAGCAACGCAGCTGGAAATACGATCCACATTTATTGTGGTTTTGTCATCACAACGTCGGTTAGTCGATTTCCTATCGATACCGGCGACGATGGCTGTGCAAAACTTTGACCGAAGTGTCGGCATGTATTCGCTGTAAAACTCTGTGAATGTGCAGTACTGCCGAGCATTTATCCTGGCAAACGTGTCTTTGCGGGATTGCCAGTGACCACAACGTCTACAGCCTCCGCAACTAGCCGCGGGCGGGGTTAACAACAGCGAGGGAGGAGGTGGCGCGACAGTATTAGCGCCAGCTGTTGACGACGACGACGACGCCAACGCGACATCCATTTTGATCTGAGGGGGAACAAACCGTCGTTTTTGTACGTGGCGAAAATCGCGACAACGGTATTTGGTATTCATCCGGCCCATTATGTACGAAACCGTCGTGGCACATACAACGTCGTTGTTGCAACAGCAGTACAAATCGTTACTGCAGTCGATATCCCATCGGGATATTTCGTCCGCGAGTAACGCCGTGGCATCTATCGAAGTCGACAGACTTGGGCATTTTATGTAATTTTCAGACACTATCTCGGAAAGCCGGCACTGCGCCGATGTAGCATACAAGTCGCATCTATCGATGGCCGCTTGAAGTGATAATGTCGTTGATGATGACTTGTCCGCATTGTGGTAATGGTGTTGGTGGTGGCCGTCGTCGTCGTTGTCGTTCCCCCTGCATCCCACCATCAAAAGCTTGTGCGCTATGTCAGCTGCGGACATCAGTAGCAGGGCAGTTGTTGTCGACGGCGCATCCGATAAAGATTTTGGAAGTTGTTGTTGTTGTTGTTGTTTCCAATGGCATGTCGCCGCCGTTGTTGACACGACGAGATGTAACTCGATTATCGATTTTCTGATGTCGCAGCGGCATTCCCTAGATATGTCGTCGCACAAACGACGCATATAACTCGTGTCATCATCCGTGCCGCCGATGCCACTAATTCCGCGCGTGGCAACAACCATCGTCATCTCTAACAAGTTGCGGGATAACGTCTGAACTGTCGGTCTGAAGAGTCTGACCACGGCAACGTCTTTTGCGCGAGTAAGCGACGCGCAGTGGTGGTGCACGAGGCCCTTCCAAGTGGTGTCAGTTATCACGAATATTACGGGAATAGACGCCACGCGAGCTATTGCCACGCATTTAGATAACGTATCCGTTTTTGAGAAATCGCTGTCCACAACAGATATTGAAGATGAAGCCAAGGGTAAATGGCGACGACAACATGCTGCTTTGTGGCAAAACTGTGATATGGTCCGAGTTTTGCGCGATTCGGCCAACGAACAAAGCGCCCTTTTTGTCCCTTTATCGGATTTGCGTATTATCCGGCATGCTACACCGCTGCTGGCGCACGCAACGCGGATCAGTGGAAACTTCCCGCACCCCGTGGGTCCAACTAGTATCATGATTCCCCCGATTGTACTATTTGTTACGCGGCTCTCGATCCACGATGTCACGTAGTTCATGCACGACTTTGACGAAGGTATCGCCGACACGTAGGCATCGACCGTCTTTGGTTCGTATTGCGAAATCCATTGCATGTTTTTTTAAAAAAATGCTAGTATTTGCCAATTTTGTTGCGAAACTCGTAAAAAGTTTCGGAACGCTTGTCCGACATTGCCGCGTTCCACATGTTATGAGCTAACCCAGATTCTCGGATGAACCTGGGGACCTGCCATTCCTTTAACGCGTTCACCAGTTTTTTGTGGTCCGATTCCTGGAGGTCGGCGGGGCAACATCCGAATGCTCCGTTGCAGTAAAGATGCAAAATCATGTCTGCTAGAACTTGCAACTCAGTTTGGCGGCCGAAGCCCCACTTGGGTATCCCGGGTCCCACGTGTGAACAGCCCAACGATTTGCATACGGATGCGTGGACGTCCAAAAACGTGTCAGAACATGTTGACGACAGCGCACGTTTGTAGGCAGAAACGAGTTCGGGGTAGCCCTCGCGGATGCACCTTATAATCAGCAAAACGTGCCCCGGACTGTCCGTGTCGATTTTGTACATCATGGCGAGATGGCCAAACGCTTTTTTGCTCTGTTCTGGCATCGCTCTGATGAACTCGGAAAGGAAACCGGGTACCGGCTGCACATATTTCCTGCATGCGTCAAACGCGTAGCCGGTTTCGCCATCGATTTCGTCGGTTTCCCTGTTGTATTTCATGTGCACTTCGATGCGACGATGGGTTTTGCCCGTTATGGCCACGCCGTCGTGCATGACCTCGAACGTGGCAGTAACGCTCGGCGGCGCCACCTCGAGGTCAACAGCATTGGCTATTCCGTTTCTCCTGCGCAGAAATATCATCATATCCTCCTCCTCTTCATTTTCCATATTTTTTAAAAAGTATTTTTTATTTCATTTCAAAAAATTATTTGTATTGGCATTATGGTCGTTTTTTTTGTCAGCAGTTGCTTGGCCGGCACGACGGGCAGCAACCGGAACAAGCTGAACAAGGCCTGCCGGGCGTACATTCTTGGCAAATTGGGCAACCACAGGTGTCGTCGCAGCTGGGATTGCAATTCTTGGTGCAGGAAGTTGTTTTTACGCCGCTCTCGGTAATCTGGAGACAATTGTAGCAAAACTCGGCCATACAGTAAGCGCATTTAACGCGATGGCACTGGTGGTCGCGGTAGTGCAGCACCGGTGTTGAGCATTGTGGGCATTTTTTGCACACAGAAATCGCCGTCGGCTGTGAAGAGGAGGGAATGCCGCTACCATCTCCGCACTTTTTCAGCGAAGAAGAAGTCGTTGTTGTCGTTGTTGTCGTTAACACTGTTTCCAACCCTTCGGCTGTCTGCTTAGCGCAAACGTGCACGTGGGATTTTTGTTGTTGTTTGCTGCTGCATTCCGCCTCGCTGTCGTAATCGGAGCCGCAGAGTCTACAAAACAGAGCGCAGCATTTTGGATTGGGACAGCGCCCGGAAGGTACGTGCTGGCTGGCAAACGACACCACGAAAGTTTTGCATTTCGGGCAGTTGGTCAGCAAAGATGATGTAGAGCCGTAATTGTTGACAGTGTTTTCAGCTGCGTACAGGAAATACTTCAGCTGCGCTTCGGCAAATCTGGATACAGTTGGAGAGACTGGTTCTCCCTCCGGATGGCCTTTAAGTACCAGATACGGATCAAGAAGTCCACCGACGCGTTCTGCCCACACCGGGATATCGCAATGAGGATGAGGCGATGACTCAGGCAAGGACGGGGGGGCCTCGCTGCTGTTTGGCAGAGCTTTCTTGTACGTGATAGCCACGCATGGCGAGCACCTTACTGGTCCATTCGACGTCCTGCGTATGGCGGTAATCGTTTTGACGAGACAGTCGAAACAGATCCCGTGCCGGCAAACGTACGAGACTCTAACCAGAGTCACATATTTGTTGAAACATATCGGACACGTTTGCAGTTGCTCGTTGTAAAGGCGGGATTCTTCGTTTGCCGATTCCAGCTTGCTTTTGGCGGCCGAGACTAGCTTCTCCTTTTCGTCCGCGATCAGCTTCGCAGAAGTGGCGGCTTCGCTGGCTTTTTTGAACTCTGATACCGCACCTTCCAACTCTTTCCGGCAGCTCGTGATTGCCCACTCGTACTTGGTCTGCTCGATCAAAACAGCGGCTTGTGCGCCAATGTCAGCGTTTTTGCGAATGAGTTGCAGCTGGTCTTCCAGAGTAACGGCTGCGGCAACAACGTCGTCAGTTTTTGCCGATTGTTGCTTTTTGTCGGTAACAACAACGGCGGTGGTGGTGATAACAACTTCTTCAGGGGACGGAGGCATGATGTCTGTGCCTAATTGCGGTTTGTCGTCGTCGTCAGCAGTCGGAGAGGCCATCTTGTCGTCGTCCGACGATATTTCGATCTCTTCGCCGCCTGCGGGCATTTCTTCGTCGGTGGTACGGTGTTTGTGTTGATGATGATGATGTTGATGACGACGACGACGGTGCTGTTCATGACGGCTCTTTGTGGCGGAGGAAGATTTATGAGGCAGTTTTTCTGGGCCGCCTTTTTTCGTCGGTTCGACATCCGGGGATGAAACTTCCATGTTGTCATCGTCGTCACATTGCGATTTTTCTTCCTCGGCATCATCTTCCGTCACTCTCGCCCTTTTTTGTTGTTGTCGTTGTCGTTGCTGACCCTCATCGTCGGTCATTTGTCTAAAAACGCGCATGTTGACCGTTAGTTAAGACGACAATGTCGTTGCAATAACCTTTTAAGAGAGTGCCTTGTCTTCCTGCGATCGGGAAACTGAAAACTTCCTTCCGAGATCTGTTCCAATGTCGGGTCGTCGGTTTTGGTTATTTCGGGCGGAGAGCCGTGCATCCCCTTCGCCACAGCCAGATAAATGATGTCCCTGACCCGTTGGCGTTCGTTGTCGTCGTACTTTTTTCCCTTCATGTGTTCGTTGTAAACCATGTCAGCGAGTTGACCGGCAGTCATTTCGAACCCCTCCTTGCCGGCGACCTTTACAAACGCCTCCGACTCATCGGTTATGACCAATCTCCTGAACCGCAGTCTGCGCTTGGAGATAACGTCTTTGCGTTCTTTTGATAGAGGCGAAGAAGACGACGACGACGATGCATTTACTTTCTTTTTTGCCGAATGTTGTTGTTGTTGTTTTAAGTCTTGTTCTTCTTCGGCATCGCCAAGCGTCGCTGGGGCTGTCGGTTTTTTTGAGGAAGAAGAAGACGGCTGACAGCTGATCAGCACTTCGGACGATGTTATTGCCGGAAGTTGAAGCAGTGCCGAAGCGGCAACGAGATGAGAAGAGGAGAGAAAAGACGGCGGCGCAGCTGCCGCCGATTTGCGGGGGTCTACAGCAACAGTATGCGACGTTGTTGTTGATGGTGGCGGCGGTGTTGCTGCAGCAATGTTGATACCAGCCGGCAATACGGCAGCCGAAGCCACGAGATGTTGAGCCGTCCCGGATGTGCCTCCCCCGACCAAAGTCGAAGAGGAGGGGACGGTTGTTGTAAGTGCCGCCCTCTTAGACAATGACATCAGGCGCGGACCCGGCGGCAGAGGCAATTTGAACGGTACGATTGAAGAAGATGCGGCGATTGCCGCAGGAGCAGAAATGGCGGCATTAAGATTGGGAACAAGATGATGAGTGGCAACGGTCGCTGCCTGTGGGCCGTCCGCTGCTAACTCGACGGCCTTTGCTGTTAATAAAAACGGATTAAAACACACAGAAATGGATGATTATCGTTATTAACAATACCAGTTACGTTGGCATCCTTGGAAGAAGCCGCCAGAGAGGAGTCGGCTGCTTGGTCGCTGTCGGCAATCACGTCCGCTAAGTTTGGGAAGAGGTACGAGATAGGATTTTCCCCGGTTAAACACATCGGCGAAGAAGAAGATGGCGGCGACGACGACGATAGAGAATCGCGATCGTCCTCCTCTTTCCCGTCGTCCATGGAGCATGAAGAGGATGGGGATGAACAAGACGACAACGGTGTCGATGGTGGGCCTGTTTGTTGTTGTTGTTGTTGTTGTTGATGCGGCGATTTCGGTTTCGCTTCCAATTGGTCGTCAATCTTTTCCTCGGGCGGTCTCGTTATTGGGCATGGAGCGGGGACAGGGTGAGGGGGCGAAGAAGAAGAAGAAGAAGGAGGAGGAGGAGGAGGAGGAGAAGTAGCTGTTGTTGTTGTTAAAGATGCCATCGTGTATTATCTGAGCGTGTGCAAAAGTGTGTTTGGTCGGGAGAGGATTTTTTTTGTGATAAAGCGACTAACATTGCGCCAATTTTAAAAAATGATTTAAAAAATGCGGACGAGACGAGCTTATATAGTCCTATATGACGTGTGCCAGTTTCAATGACGCGTTTAAACCGACTGTTGAGTTTATATTGCGTCGTATGGAATTGGATCGGATAAAAATAAATTATTTCATTTTATTCGAACGCGATTGACGATTTTTCTCAGAGGAATATAATGGAGAGGGTTTTTTTGAAATAAAAAACATGTTGGGGATGACCAGATGAAACTCGTGTATATTTTCAACACAAAAAATGCAATCTGAAATTATATTTGTTTAATAATTGATCAGTTGTTCCCGCATATGTCCATCCCGCAGTGTCCCGTGTTGTTGTCAAACGTTCCTCCAACCGCGGCGCACAGGCTACCGGTTTGAGCCGAGTCAAAGTTTATCAGTCTGGCAACCTTTGGATACGCTGCTGGACACTTGTTTATGGGTGCCAGGAACCTTTCTGGTCCGTAATAGCTGGCACCGCCCTCCGTTCCGTAAAACATGTGGCACCTGGTAAGGTCGCTACTGGCTGTGCCGCCGCTGCCTGCTCCGCCCATTTTCACGCAATCGCCGAGAGTCATGGTACCGATAGAGCCGTACGGGGATTTGGAAGACCCGCTAGAAGGCGTATTGAGCTTCGCTATTCCGACGCCCTTGTATTTATCCCCTTCGCATATCGACGCTTTGCACGATCCCCAGGTACCGCCGAATTTGTAATCGCCGGCCGGGGTATACGCCGTAAAGGCTCCGCCGATGCTGGCGCAAGCGCCTCGAGTCAACCAATGCAGATCTATTTCGTTTTCGCACGATGTCGGAGGAGCAAACGCGTACATGCCTTTACGTTTGGTTAAGTCCGTGTTGTCGTCGTTGTTGTTGTTTTTGGCGGCATACCATTTATATAAAGCGTAACCGCCACCGCCAACTACCAAAACCAATGACGAAGCTATGGCCGCGGTGATGACGAGAGTTTTTTTTGTTTTTGGAGAAGAAGAAGAAAACATTTGCTAATTTTACCGTTGTGTCGCTAAAATAAAAAAAACAAAAAATCGATTTGCGGTAATTCGCTGTTCGTTTAAATTTTTTTTTGAATTTTCAATGTCCAAATGTCCAGGACATAGAAAGCCTCTGGCCACCAAACTTGTTGGTCGTTTTTGTTGTTGGTCGTTTTTTATAAATTCAGATGAGATGAAATGTAATTGTAAATTGAATATTTAAAATGTGCATTTCCAAAAAATTGTTGGTCGTTTTTTGAAAATTCAGTTTTTGGGAATTTAAAATTTCATTTCATCGCCTATGTCCAATGTCCATGGACACAGAAACCGTACAAATCTTGGGGCTGGTCGTTTCTGCAATCAAAAAAATTCCGAAGACGAGTTTACGAATGTTACAATGTGCGTGCGTTTTTTTTGTTAAGAAAAAATGATAATAATTCCGAAAATTAAACCTCAATTTTATTGTAATTCCCTTGGGCCACGATTCCTTTGCAGACCGGACAATTTCCGTTGCAACTTTCGCACGGTTTTCCGATTTGGCAGCTATCGCATGGCACGCAGCGGCAAGTGGGACGCGTTTTGCCTGCAGTATTTTCTCCATCGAAGTTGGTAGTAGACGTTGTTGTTGTTGCAGCCGCCGCCACCGTCTTAATTGTTTGTTTGTTGTGTTCAACGAAAGGCGACTGCATCAGCAGTTCCGCGTCGCCCCCGCAGTATAGATCGCACATGTCGATGTGGTGCCGCTCGTCCCACGGCTTGCCGCACGCGTAACAAAAGTCGCGTTTGCAGCATCCGCACGTCAGGTGGTGACAACTGTGACCTCGAAAATGCTGAACGAACATGCCGCAGTGCGGACATCTTGTCGACGTCTTGTGTATGTACTCTTCGCTGGCCATCTCTGCGGCCACGTCCGAAAAAACAGCCGCGATTGGTGGCAGAGATAAGACGGATGACGACGTCTTGGCGAGATTCAAGGATTGAGGAAGGACATGAGGGGACGACGGAGGATGTTGATTAGAAGTGGTAGTAAGATCAGGAGGAATAACGTAAGAAGAATGAAACGGAGGAGCAGCGGAATGTTTAGTCGGCTGAGTTGTTACTGTTGTTACTCGTGATTTTCGCACCAGATCCACAACCAGCTCCATATCTCCTAACTTTATGGCCTCCTGGACCGCAGCGACGATATCGCCATTGTCGTACGCCTCGTTAACTCTGCAGTACGTATCCAAAGTTGTGAGCACCGTTTTCGCCGTGGCGCTTAACGCCGGTAACAATGATGTTGCATGTTGTTGTTGTTGTTGTTTTTTTTTAGCTGCCGCGTCGGCAACGCCGCCAACCGTTATTTCGCTGAAAGCTGCCGCGTTGTTGTATATAACCTCCTGGCACAGCGACGCGACGCGGGCGGGCGTAGCGTGCCCCACGTGGTGAGCAACTCTCGTCCACACCAAATCTACAGCGTAATCCAGGTACGCGGGAGATATCCGCATATCATCCGCCAAGAATTTTCTTATCTCGTCCTTGCGCTGTTTCGTGCTCTTTTTTATCTCGTACGGCTTCTTCCGTCTCCTCGTCAGCATTGTTTGTTCGTTCTTTTTTGAAACGAGTGAGTGTGAGTGTGTGTTTTTTTGCGCGTGATATATACACGCACACGCACACGCGATGTTGTCGTGTTTGTTTTTTTATTAAAAACCCGTATCAGCTCAAATTTAATAAAATGGAGCAACCCAGGAACATGATATGCCGGTGACGCCGGGATCTCCCACACCCGATCCGTTCGTGAAAGCGCCCGTTGGATAGGATCTGTATATGTATATATATCCATCAGTTTTAACAACCATGCGCCCGTTTGTTAGAATCGGTCCCCCCAGCACCGTAACAGAAAAATCCGCATCGCGTTCTGGTCTGAAATTGGCAGGTATGATAGATTGTGACATAAAATACGAGTTGGCGTTGGCAGCGATGGCCGTTTGGTATAAACTCATGGTCACCGTGATTCCGATTCTGATCCATTTGGCCGTGCATAACATCGTTGACGATCCCGTACTGAATTGAAAATTCGAATTGCTGATTTCCATGTAGCGACCGAAACGCGATCCGCTGTTTATGACCAAGGTCGGCGTGATAATTACGCCGGTGTTGCTGGTGAGTTCCAAATCCCCGGCAGTGGTCGCCGAGATGGCGCCGTTGGCGGTGGGATCGCCCGGGTACGTCACCTTCACGAAACCCGGCACGAAAAGCGTGTTAGGCAACCCGGCACCAGAGTCGGTTACCCTGACGGTTCTGCCGGACGGGGCGATCGTGAGCTCGCCAGACGCGTTGGTTTGCATCTGGGTGTTTTTGGCGACGTCGCTGCTGTTCTGCAGCGTCAGTTTGCATCGCATGTTCGTGTTAACGTTTGACGGGTATACTGAGAAGTTGCCGTAGTTGTCTGTCTGCAGAGTGGTCAGAAGGGTGTCGTTGGTCCCGCTGTACAGTATCAACGACAGGCATTTCAGAATTATGTTCTGAGTTCCGGTGGCGGGATAAAGCACGAGGTTGCCGAGGTTGTCCGTTTCGATGGACGACTCCATGTTACTGTACGAAGTTACCAAGGACGGCGCGTTCAGTTTTCCCGATATGAACAGATCGCCGTCCGCTCTCGTGTATATCGAATTTTTAATCGCTATCGAACCGGGATAGGTCAGCTCGATGATCCCGGGCACCGAAAAGGTTTGGGGCAGACCAGCGCCGGCGTCGCTGAGTATGAACGACCTGCCGGACGGGTTAACTCTGAGCATGCCGTCCGGATCAGCTTCCAGAACTACCATGTTTATCGCGTCGGCTGCGCGTTTCAGTCGCGTTATCCCGGACGCGGCGTTCAGATTGATTTCCCCGTGATTCGGTGTCAGCCCGAAATCTCCGGTAACGCCGTCGGTTTTTAGCTCGCAGTAGTAGCTGGTATACGAGGCATCCCACAGGTTCAGCGTCTGTATCTCAGAGGCCTGCGTCGTGAACACGCAGACGTTTTTGATGTGTGCTTCCAGCTTGCCCGCCGAGTTGAAGTAGGTTATGCCGTTGGAATCTATGCTGGTGGTCACGATCTTGGTGGTTACCGTGGGGTTTATCAGCGTGGTGGTGCCGACGACGGACAGGTCGTTTTTGATCACCACGTCGCCCGACCCGGCGTTTGTTATCTCGAAATCGCCGGTGCCGACAGCGGCCAGCGTGCAATATTTGAGGGTATCGGCGGCGTTCCGGATTTGCACATTTCCGTCAATTCTGGTATTTCCTCCGTGGGGAATGATCGTCAAGTTCCCTTGGATATCCGGATTCAATAAAATCACGTCGTCATTAGTTGGCGCCAAAACGTGCTTGATTTGTATATTTTTGCACTGTATATCGAAAATTTCAGATGCTGATACATAAAAGTTCGGCAATCCTCCAATTCCTGAGCCGTACCCCTCTATAACGTCCAAAAAGCCGCAAGGTACATTATGGTCACTGAAATATATATCACTGATATTTATATACATTTCGCCAGTTATGGTATCAGATTCGCTAATGGTCATGGATCCGTTTACCATTTTCATATGCAAGTTTGTTCCGGTGGTCGAGTCGGTGAAGACGAGTTCCGAATTTGGACCGGGCGTAGTTGAGCCGACGAGCGAAATTTTTCGCCAGGACGGCGTATCCGTCGTCTTGACCCCCTGGTCCAGGTATCCGTCTATGTTGGCGTGCGTTAACACTCCGCAACCTATCAGACTCTGGTGTTCCAACGATATTCCGAATTCGTACCAATCCGCCGGTTCCTCCGCAGGCGGATCCAGATACATGTAAGATTTTCCCTCGTCCGTTACCAATACGGCCATGCCCAGTGCGGGGTCTTTCGTGACCCAGTGGTCGGTGACCCACTCGATTATCTGTTTGGTGGTCGTATTTATGTGTCTGTCTCCGGGATTGGGCGTCAAGGGCGGGTCTGCGACCCTGGATTTCACGCATTTGTTCCACTGCACACCGGTAGCAAACGCGTCGACGTATCCTTTTCTGACCAGCGTATTGCTGTCCTCCGTGACGTTTTGGTATGTGGCACGGATGGGAGCCGACAATTCCATGGCTCCCAAGTTGTCGGTAAAGTTGCCGGCGTCCCCCACGGCTAGCGTGTTCGCTTTTATTGTTCCGTCCACGACCAGGGCGTTTTGCGCATCTAGAGTCAGCTGTCTGCTTCCGCCGGTTTGGGAGGTTATGGTGGCCGTCGGCGCGGACACGACAGTCGCCTTTACCGTCCCGTCCACGACCAGGGCGTTTTGCGCATCTAGAGTCAGCTGCCTGCTGCCGCCGGTTTGGGAGGTTATGGTGGCCGCAGGTGTGCTCACTGATTCCGAAGCCTCCAAATTAGGTGTTCTGAAGATCGAGGACATCAAAAAATATGTGTATGTATGTTGTTGTTGTTATCCGGCGAATGTATTTTATATCTCACGTCGTCAAAATATTTCAAAAAAATAATTTTATTAAATGGTTAACCAAGTGATGGAGGCATCAGAAACCCCCGGCGTGCCGATGCCGGAGTCGGCCCCGAAAATCTCTCCCGGGTCGTTGGCGTTGACCGCTATTATTCCGCTCGTGCTGATTTTAGCTTGTCCGACTACCTGATAAGTCTGCTTCACAACGCTTATCGGGCAAATACAGGGAACACTCGGACGGTAATCCAGCGGTATGGAATCCGTTGAAACAATTTCCAGTAACGCGCTGCAGGAAGTCGCTTGATAAATGGACATCGTGACTTGCGATCCGATGCGAACCCATTTGACCACTGCAGAAAATTGAATTCCTTCCGCAGAAAACGCAAAACTGAAATCGGTGTACTCCGAATAGTGACCAAGGGCTGCACCGTTATTGATTTTTACGCCGGCTGATGCGTTAAAGTTCGTTGCCCAGCAGTCTTGACCTATGCCAACGCCGCCTGGCGTGTATATCGATGTTGTGTCGATGTTATTTACGGCAAAGAATCTGTCAGCCCAGCAGTCGCCACTTATTCCCGCTCCTCCCAAGCACCGCAGCGACCCGGAAGTTTTGGAATCGGCGTTGGCGGTACCCGAAACGTGAACCGTGTCCGTACTGCTGAAGTTGAAGTTGATACAGGTCGCGGCCAAGTCTCCGGATGAATTAACGGCTAATGAGGCATAATTGGCAGGATCGGCGTGGTACATGATGCGCAGGTCACCGTGCAGGTCGGCCACGTGCGAAGTGGGCGTTACCACAAGATTTCCTGTCGAATCCGATATGGATAACGCGCACTGGTTGGTTACGGTGGTCCTGTTTCGGACGTATAGCCCGCCAACAAAAACGGTGTCACGTGTGGGACATATTACTAAATTGTTTCCGGTATCTTCTTCTGATAGCGACACATCCTCATTGAACAGATAAATATTTGTCACATGGTTGAATTGAACACTTCCTCCATCGTTTACCACAAACATGATATTTCCACCTTTAATGTTCACGTTCCCGGTAGAGTGGAAATCTACTGAGCTGGCGTATAACGCTAAATTGTTATTCAATGAATCAATTCTGAAACCGGTGTCGCAGCAGTACATATGTCCACAACTGGCGTTATCGTAGTCGTCCGGTACTCCCCTATATAAATAGATTCCATCAGGCATATCAAAAGTGAGATTACCATTTGCAACGGTATAATCTCCTATAAACACGGTCGTATCACCGGCTGACGGTTGTATTCCGGAAAACCCCAGTTGAATTTCTATAAGCTCATCACGCGCGAGCGTTAGTTTATTGAAAGTTGGCACATCAAACACCCTAACATGCTGATCGAGGTAGCTGTCTATTGTGGCGTGAGTTAACGTTCCCCGGTTCAGCAAATCGTTGTGGTCCACCGAAACCGCAAACGAGTACCACCCAGGCGTGCCGCCCGTTGGTGTCATGTACATGTAAGGCGTTCCTTCGTTCTCCACTAAACAGGTTAAACCCGCGGTCGGCGCCAGAGTCGTCCACGTGACGCCGCTCCACGTGATTATGTTGTTTGTGCTCAAATCGATGTGCCTGTCGCCAACGTTCGGAGCCGGCGGTGGCGCGGCCACTCTTGATTTAACGCTGCTTACCCACTCTGCACTTCCGATGGATAAGGAATCCGCGTAACTTTTTTTTACCAGGGCCAAACTCCCTTCGTCGCCGGTGTAGTTTGCGTATATCGGAGCGGATACGGTTATTGCTCCGGCGTTGTCGTAAAATCTGCCTGAATTGCCGATCTGCACTGCCGGCACAGCAAAAACGTTTGTCATTTTTATATATAAATCCGATTTTTTAAAACGGAGCAGCAAATTGCAATAATGCGCGGTGATATGTAAATTTTATTGATTTTTTCAAGTGACGGTCCAAGTGACGGAAGCGCAGTGACTTCCCGGCGTTCCGATCCCCGCGTTATTTCCGAAAATGCCATCAGCAATGATTGTCAAGTATCCGGAAGTGCTGATCGTCATGTTTCCAATGCCAGTAATGCCCAATTTAGTGATGATGATTATCGGACAAATACGATGAGTAGATGTTGGTCTGTAATCCGCCGGGACGACGCTTATTGAATTGAGCTGTAAATTCGGGTCGCAGTAAGTCGCTTGATAAATGGTCATAGTGACCTGCGATCCGATGCGAACCCATTTGGTCACGGTCGGAAATTGAGCCCCTCCTGCTGGAGAGAATATGAAATTGGATTCCGTGTGCTGTGAGTAGTGACTGAGGGTTGTCCCATTATTGATTTTTATGCCGTTTGTCGCGTTAAAGTTCGTCGCCCAGCAGTCGCCACCTATGCCAGCACCGCCTAGCGTCTGTATCGATCCCGTCGTCTTTGATGTCGCGTTTGTGGTATTCGCGGCAAAGAATCTGTCAGCCCAGCAGTCTTTGGCTATTCCCACTCCCCCCAAGCATTGCAACGACCCAGTAATTTTGGAGGTGGCGTTTAGGACGTTTTCGACGTGAACCGCATCGGCATTGTCGAAATAGAAGCCGTTTCCGCTGCAGTCTACGGTTAAATTTCCAGAGGAATTGGTGGATAATGTGCAAAATTTGGCAGGATCGGTATAATACATGATGCGCAGGTCACCGTGCAGGTCGGCCACGTGCGAAGTGGGCGTTACCACAAGATTTCCTGTCGAATCCGATATGGATAACGCGCACTGGTTGGTTGCGGTGGTCCTGTTTCGGACGTATAGGCCGCCAACAAAAACGGTGTCGCGTGTGGGACGTATTACTAAATTGTTTCCAGCATCCTCTTCCGACAGCATTGCCTTCTGATTGAAAAGGTAGATAACGCCGGACGGGAGATTTCTAAAGTAAACGTTATGGGTGTCGTCTCCGCCTAAAATGATATTATCACCCCTTAAAATCGTGCTTGCATCGGCGAAAACATTCAAATCTCCCTCGGCATGCAAATAAATATCGTCGAGTGACTCAATTATAAATGTACCATTACTTGCTACATAAAGGAGTCCATTGTCTAAAGTAGAGTTGATGGTATTACTTATCTGTATCCCATATGCTGTATCAAAGAGAGTATAAGTATCATTCAAAATTTCGAAACCTTGACTTCCTATACGTTGGATTGTAGCATAGTTTGGGTTCACACTGTCAAAAAGTAGTTCGGGCATGGAAACGCCATGTTGGATTAAATTGAGCCTCCTAAAAGTTGGCTCACTCGTCGTTTTGACCCCCTGGTTCAGGTAGTCGTCTATTGTGGCATGTGTTAGCGTCCCCCGGTTCAGCAAATTGTTGTGATCCATAGATATCGCGAACGAGTACCATCCAGGCGTGCCGTCAATTGGGGTCATGTACATGTAAGTTATCCCTTCGTCCTCCACCAAACAGATCAGGCCCGCGGTCGGCACCAGAGTCGTCCACGCGGTACCGCTCCACGTGATTATGTTGTTTGTGCTCAAATCGATGTGCCTGTCGCCAACGTTAGGGGCCGGCGGCGGCACGGCCACTCTCGATTTAACGCTGTTGGCCCACGTGGCAACTCCCAACGCGAGCGAGTCCACGTAACTTTTTTTGACCAAAGCCGAATCGCCCCCGTTTCCATCGTAGTTGGCGTATATAGGAGCGGATACAGTCATGGTTCCCGCATTGTCGTATATTTTGTTGGAATTACCAATCTGCACAGCTGGCGCGGCAAAAACAGCGCTTGTTGACATTTTTGTATTATGAATCGATTTTTTTGATCAAAATGCAAAAAAGAATCAGTGAAACTTTTTTGAATATAACAACAACGTTTTACTGTTTAATCGAGTTGACACCCGACGCGATAAATAAAAAGGATTATTTACGTGCGGTTTATTAACGCGTGCATGTTGTAACAACCACGGTGTTGGATAAAAATAGGTCGGGGGTTATCTAATAACAAATATAACGACGACGTGTGTTTGCTTCGCGTGTCCAATCAGATTCGAATAAATTGCATATTTGTTTTTTGTTTTTTTCATCAAAAAGTTTGGTTGGTTGTTTATTTTTAAGAAAAGAAAAGGCTTTATTTTTGGCTATTTAGTCGGCTAAGGCTGCTCCCAGGTGGTAGTTTCCTGGCGGAACTTTTCCTAAACAAACTATACAATCGCCCGAACAAAGGTCGCAAGGTTCGTTTACCTTGCAGAGGTCACAAGGCAGACATGAGCAGGCGTTTGGTTTTGTACTTTTGTGGTATTTTCCGGTATCAAAATCTTGCTCGTACGGAGTGCAGAAGACGCTGCAGGTGTGGTCTTGATTTGACGAGGACACGATATCGTGGTAGTCCCTTTGGCACGGAAAACAGAACTCCTTTCCGCACGGGCATTCCATGTGGTGGCAGTGGTGCCCGTGAAAGTGTTGGATGTAGCGAGAGCACTTTGGGCACTGCACTCCGGTGGTGCGGATGTAGTTCTCGTCCGACCTGCCGTTTATTGCAGTGACGGCTCCGATCACTTGTTCGCACGTTTTTCCGGCGTGCACTTTTTGTTTGCACTCGCTGCAAAACAAGATGGCGCAAAAGGGATTCGAACACCGAGCGCACTTGCGGACGGGGTCGGCGTCGGTCCAAATATTGCACTTGGTGCATTGCACCTTTGAAGACGTTTTCGCGTCGGCCGATGAAGAGGAGGGATACACGAAGTGAAGAAGTTGGCGGCTCCGCATCAGCCGTTCGATCGTTAAGGCTACCTTTGACTCTGGCGGGATCGCCAGCCCGAACATGGTCGAGTTGACAGGCAGCGGGGGCTCCTTCGGGTCGTGCGCGAATATGTCGAAGATTACCTCGGGATCGATCAGGCCTACTGCGCTTTCCAATATGTACGCGTTTTCGGAAACGGCTGCCGATTTAGCAGAAGATGAAGAAACGGCGCACCCAGGGCAGCGTATTCCGTCAGACTTGATTTTCAGCTGCGTTTCCAGATACGTGAGGATGCACGAGACGCAGTACTTGTGGTTGCACGTCCGAGTCACCGGATGCAAAAAGCGATCGTCAAAAAGTGTTTCAAAGCACAGTTTGCAGGCCGGTACTTCTTCTGTCATGCGGCTCGCCTCAGATGAATAAAAGGGAACCGGCAGGATGGAAGTTGAGGAAAAATTGCGGCTGCGCTCGTGTCCGTTGCTGCCGCCTCTTTCGGCAGGAGAGTTGGCCGGGTAACGGTAGTCGCGACGGCCGCTCTCAAAAGGAGGCGCGGAGGGGGCTGTAACGGGAGAGCGCGGAATAGCCGGAGGTGGGTATGCCGGCAGTGGAGGGGGCGAGGGCGGGGGATAGTTTGGCAGGGGCGGGGGGTTGCCGTAACTGCCGCCAACAGCCGGCCGAGCAAGAATCCCGGGGTGCTGATGAGGCGGGGAAGGGGGATAAGAAAGGGGCGCGGGACGAACTTGGGAGGCGGATGGAACAAAAGGAGGAATAAAAGAAGGAGGAAAAGGAGGAAGAGAGGAAGGAGGAGGAAAAGGAGGAGGAGAAGACTGCCGTTGAGGTTGATTCGAAGCGGGGGGCGCGACATCTTCGGTGAGCTGAAGCCACAGCGTGGTCGCCATCTCGTCGTCCCCCAACGCTTCAGCCAGCTCGGCCGCTTGCTGAATACGTCCGGCCTCCAGAGCGGCCGAAAGTTGTAGGCGCAAACTGGGCTCTTCCTCACTGTCGCTTGCTGGTGTCGGTAAAGGCGCAGCCGCTACAGGAGGAGCAGAATTGAGACGAGAAACAACAACCCGCGTTGTAGTTGTTGTGGTTAGATGAGGAGGAGGAAGTTGATGAGGAGTGCGCCGACTTTGGGGCGGCGGTAGTTGTTGTTGTTGTTGTTGTTGCTGCAACGAGAGGAGTGGCACTGCTGCCGCTGAGCGGAGGGAGCGGGTGCTGAGCCACACTTCTTCTTCTTCGCCATCGGCCGATGCTGCAGCGGTGTTAGCGGAATCCAAACGGCTATGAACATGTAAAGGGGCGGGGGGGTCACGCTTGGAGTGAACAACAGAATACTGGCGAGGTGTATTCCTCGCAGCGTAACCCTGCCGGAAAAACTCAGAGAGACCAGGATGCGACGAGGAGGAAAAGGGTGAGGAGGGAGATTCCGGAGCGTCGCGATGAGAAGAAGGGCGAGAAACGACGGCGTTCTGCAGAGGAGGAGGCCCTACTACCAACTTTACCACGCGAGAAGATGAAGACGAAGACGACGAACTTGCGGGTTGGTTATTGCGCACAAAAACCAGCGGTTCAACACCGCCACTGTTCTCGTCGGACAAGTCGATGATGGTATCTTCTTCTTCTTCGTCTTTTTCCTCTTCTCCGTGACGGCGCGCTGAACGACGCACAGGAGAACGAGACCTTGATCTTGACCTTGACCGCTCCCGCGTTGTTGTCGTTGTCGAGTCGGGACGGAGTTTGCTTCTGAGGTTCGCCTGTTCGTCGGAGCGGTCACTGATGAGGATGTTGCAAAGCCAGTCCACCCGGTCAGAGTCCGAGTTTTCGTTGTGCTGCCTGCGCCTGCTTATGTCTTTCCACACGTAGGCAAAGACGTCCTCCATGTCGGTGTACGAGACGCCCCAGAGCGTGCAGAGGCGCGTCTTGATTGCGTCCTTGCGTTCTTTTCCGCGGAGAAATTGGGGTTGTTGTTGGCCGCCAGTAGCTGATTTCTTCTAAATATTTTTGGTATTATTATTGTTGTTGTTGTTGACGATGCTGCTGTTGTTTGCTAATAAGAGAGCGTTTTTTACCATTGTGAGTGTTGTTTGGAGTTGTTGTTGTTGTTGTTGATGTCGATGGTGTTTGTCGAATAAAAAAAAGACCAATAAAATTCGGTCGGGTTTATATAGTTCGTATTTCTGAATTTTATCACGTATTTGAAATTCGGATGAACTTGAATTCAGAATAATTGAAATTAGGCAGTTATTTTTAATTTGGTCAAGTGTTGCGCCGGTGGTTCGCGAAAAATACAAAACTTACATATTCCAATACAAGGCGATAGGGGCCACACAATAATACGATGGTATGCAAAGTGTGCGGGACGGAAGGCGGGAAATACGGAGGGGGCAAGGAGAGAAAAGAAGACGAACACGTTGGCGGTAAAAGGCGGTGCCAGAAGAAGAGGAGTACGAACATGTTGGGCAGCGAGACGAAACAGCGAGGCTTACGCGCTGCAGAAGGAAAAAGAATAAGAAGCGGGGTAAAAAAAAGCGGCAAACGACGTTGGCACCGCCTCAAGTTCGACGAGAAGTTTTTGACGTTGTTTAACAAATTTATGCCTTTAGACAGTTCGGCGACAACAAAGAAGACAAATACACCTTATGCAGGCGGTGTTTACTCTTCTTCTCCGGAGTTTACGTTTGCCGATGAAAGGGGAGACGATGTCTTTTTTGCCTCTCTGACTCTCGTTGGGCTATTTAACGAAAAATAAAATAAAAAAAACAAAAATTGGTGGTAATATTTTTCATTGACGAACTAAGTGCTTAAAGTACAACGAGGTGTACTTTGTTGGGGATGGGCAACTGTTATTAAGCGGTTGAGGAGGCGACGAGATGGCGCGGCTGCAAACGGCGGCAATCGCTGGGCTGGGCTTAGCAAGCGACAAAAAAGATGGTAGTTGTTGTTGGTTGTTGACAATTGGAGGAGGAGGAGGAAGAGGAGGAGTATGAGGCGAGGGGACCGTGACAGCTGCCCTGGCCTGCCTTTCTTCATCCTCTCTGATCTCGCGAGACAGCCAATCTTCCTCTTCGGTTTTTTGCTCGAGCTGCAAAGCCGATGAGCCGGAAAAGGAAGCGCTGTCCAGCGAAAAGGCTTTCAAATCGCTAAACTGAGGGTTCTTGTTGGCCCAGGCAAGCACTTCAGCACGATTTCCGTCTTTTGCAAGCAGGGAAAGGTCTGAAACGCACAAAGCGGAAAGGGCCAAAGATTTCTTGTCGTCTCCAGACAGGACCAGTTCAGAGTCGTCAAAAATCGTTTGACGAGCAGAACATGACGACGAGCTGCTGCCGGTTCTCTTCTTGGTTTTCTTCTTGGGTCTCATGACGATAACGTAGTCGTCGTCCGAGTCGTCGTCGATGATGCGCGAACGAAAGCCTGAACAAGCGGTTTGAGGAGGAAGAGGAGGAAAAGCAGCGGTAGCAGCAGCAGGGTACCAACATAGCGGCTCCTCTGCTGGCCTTTTGTTTTTCGCCCTCCTCTTTTGCTCTTGATGATCGGGAGACACGTTCAGAGGCTTTTTGAAAGGCTCAGGCACGCGAGGATGAGGAGGAGGAGGATGATGATGTTGAACAAAAGAAAAAGAGATAGGAAGAAGAAGGCAGCCGCAAATGTGATGTTGTTGTTGCGAGTAAGTCTGTTGAAGAGGCGAAGCTACAATTGTTGCCTGCGTAAAAAAAATTGATTGATAAGGCCATGTGGTAGTGTGTTTTTAATTATTTATACCATTAATAGGAGTTTTCGGGGGTGTGGTTGCTGTGGTGGATTGCGTATTTTTAAAAAAATAAAAACGACCAACAATTTCAGTTTATATAGGCCTGTTTCGATTCATCTCAACCGACAAAATTATTTCATCTCAACCTACATTCATATTTCAGTTCAAATAAATATTTTTACAGAGCAAGGGGGGATGCTACGCTTCGTGGGATATACTTTATTTTGATAATAAATGGCAACCAAGCGAGGATGATATGCAGCAACAAATTTTTTATTATTTTTTGCCCTTTTTCCTTTCATCTTTGCTAACAGGAGGAGGCTGCCTCTTCTTGCGGCAAGAGCGCAAGTACTGCTCAAAGTTGTCAGCCAGCTCCTTTGTCTCTTTGGATGTTGCTATGAGTTTGTCCGCGCTTTCTATCAGCCTGTCAGTGAAGGTTGTTGCCAATCTTGCGGTTCCTCCCCCGCTCTTTTCGCGAACTTCTTGTTTATGCAGTTTGCTGCCTACGATGGATGGGCCGATGCGGACAATAACACGAATACCACCACTCGTCTGCGAGCGTGGTTGTGTTGACGATGCCTTGTGGCATGCCGAGGAGTTGCCGGCGGCCTGTTTTAGCGCCTCCTGGATGCTTGGTCCTTCGTCTCCGGGAACTATTTCGGGTGCGGTGCCGAATCTGAACCCGAACTCCGTCTTCCAGATGTACTCTCTGATAAGTTTCACCGGTTTGTCCGGCACCACCGTCAGGGCCTTGAAGTGGTTGACGACTGGTGCCTCGTGACGCTTCTGCTCGACCGTGGCGATCTCCACCGCTTCACCAAACTTGCTCATCTCGATGAAGACCAACTTTTCCAAAAGGGCGCTGACCACCGCCCTTTCCTTGGTGCTGAGTGTGTTCTTGTCGATGCACAGCGAATCCGGCTGAAACAGTGGTTGAAAAGAAGAGGAGGAGGAGTCATCGCCCGCAATCTGAGAAGGAAGAAGGGACAGCGTGTCAGCGGAGCTTCCCATGGTGGGTGTTGGAGGCGGAGTGAAGTCCAGAAGAGATGAAGGAATTGTTGTTGTTGTTGACAAAAGATTTCCCTGCTTTTTTGTTGTTAGTGTTTTTTAGTTGCTTAAAAGGTCGTTTTACCATTTGTTAGCGTATTTCGAGATGATGTATATGCTGGTGTTGTGATGGGTTGTGTATTTTAAAAAAAATAAAAACGACCAACAATTTCAGTTTATATAGGCTTGTTTCGATTCATCTCATAATAACCGACAAATTATTTCATCTCAACCTACATTTACATTTCAGTTCAATTAAAAATAATAATCCGGGAGAAACAGGCGACAGCCGAAAAGCTCTCTAACTACGTTTAAACCCAATTTTAAATGTGCTCACGCTCATATTTTCAAATTGTTAAGGTATTTTTATTCATCTGTTTTCAACTTTAATATAGGGCCTTGACCGGTCTTAAAATCAAAGTTTATTAACTCTGCCGATTTTGGAGGCCTAAAAAATAGCACACATGTCAATTACATGAAAAAAAATCTTGGTTTCATTTTTATTTAAAACCGATTTTTTAAAATCTTGGTTTCTTTGCTGGAGGCGACTTGGTCCCAGGCCCGTCGTCTGTAGGCCGCTCATGCCGATGCCGAACTTTTAGATCAATAAAAGCTCTTATGTCTCTTGTCGGAAAAATAAGTAGGGCTTGAGCCCTTTTTTCTTCAGCCGAGTTGGTTGTTGTTCCCACGGCCCTGAGCAGTCTAAAAAACGGGTCCATGTTGGTCGGGCTAAGGTCGACCACGCGTGCTATCGGGTGGTCGTCAGGTATGTACACTTCGGGCGCTTCTCCGGTCTTCCCGCACTCGAAATAGATCTCATCTTCGATGTAATCGATTGGTCTTTCATGTGGCACTGAATATAAAACACGTGTATATCGGTATTGTTTTTATTATTTAATTCTTCTCACGATAAGTGGGCTTGCTCCAAAGACTATTGTACGCGTTTTCGCATGCAGCCAGATATTCGCCCTTGAGGCGCAGAAGCTCAGCAGACATGATTGGTGTTGTTGTGGGTTGATGTTGTCGATGAATAATAAAAAATAAAAACAATTAGTATTTCAGTTTATATAGGCTTGTTTCAGTTCATCTCACAATAACCGACAACTCATATCATCTCATCCAAATAAAATAATATTGGTCTCAGATAGCTGAGTTTATTATTACGTCACCGGAAAAGTTGTTTATTCGATAATCAACCGAAATCAATTTTTGCCGATCTTTAAAAAAATATGGATTTCCTTTGAATCGAAAAAAATAAGTTCAAGTGAAATCACATATGGTGACCCTGACCCACTACGTCACGATGACGTGGTCGACGTCGCCCACCCGCACCCCGAGTGGGGGTGCAACCCCCGATTCGGGTGGGGATTTTCGGCACTGGTGATTTCACTGGTTTAGTGATGTAACATGTTTAGTGATGTGCCAACCATAGTGATGTAACATGTTTAGTGATGTGCCAACCATAGTGATGTAACATGTTTAGTGATGCACCAATTATAGCGTTGTCTCATGTTTAGTGATATACCGGTTATAGTGATGTAACATATTTAGTGATGTGCTCAATAGGTTGTTGTTACCGACACTATAAATCTCATCACCTATATAGTGAAGGGTTTACATCAAGTGTTGTGATTATAATAGTGATGTGCCCTTTTATAGTGATAAGTTTTCAATTAGTGTTGTTATATGTTATAGTGTTCGGTCTGTTGAAGTGGTGTTATATAAAAATTGAAAAAAGAGATATAGTGTAATTTACTTGATAGTGATGTAACTTATATTGTAAAATTTTCAATATGTTGA
>Ga0105097_10000007_pt1 | contig 72359 bp, 56 predicted proteins | sample PPLLak12cMay2015_FD_87035 | JGI IMG/M metagenome (GOLD analysis project Ga0105097, IMG submission 87035) | Freshwater sediment microbial communities from Prairie Pothole Lake near Jamestown, North Dakota, USA - PPLs Lake P7 Core (1) Depth... | ecosystem: Environmental > Aquatic > Freshwater >...
TCCATTGCGGTAAGCATTAAGATAGCTTCCTTTTCATCGCATTCAATATTTACTTTCATATTCTATTAGAAAATTTTGTTAATACTATTTTTTGCTTTTCCCTCAATTAGTTTCATTAGAATATATGTGTTAATCTTACGCACTGCCGATGTAATCTATGATGTAAATACCCCTCAATAGACTTTGGAAAATGGATAAATACATTTTTTGCTTAACATAAATCCAAACTACTAAAACTTCTCAGCCATTCTTTAATTATTTGCCATGCTGTCTGCATTATAATTCGGTATTTAGTTGTATTTGTTCAAAGTCAATACACTTCTCTAAGTCAACTAAGTTTGCAACCTCTTGATTCACAATAAAATGATTCACTCCGTTTTTGTCGATAATTGGCATTGAATACGTCAAAGCGTTTTCGTCTGCATAGCCTAATTGGTCGCTTGCTTTAGCGTTTAACTCCTTCCATTCTTCGGGCGTTGTACAAGGGTAATATGTTGGGTAAACTTGTTCCATTATATTTTGCTTAAAGTTTTAAGTAAATTATACATTGCTGTTCGCTTGGTGTTATCATCTTCTCCTTTTACAACGATGTCACCGATAGCGATTACGTTTGCCCATGCGCTTGCTGCATTGTTTCGTGCTAAAAAGTTCAGCCCTGTTGCGTTCATAGCTGTTGTGTTGTTATTTGAGAATGTCTGACTTATAAAAGATTGACTTACATTATTGATTAAGTATGGCAATGATTCATTAGCGTTAGCAATGTTATTAACCATAGTTGCTAATTTTAAACCTAACCCTGTTGAGGTAAATACAGATGCGTTTCTTCCAACGTTAGCTTGAATGCCATGTCCTTCTTGATTGGTACCTGTATTAATATTAAACAAAGCCCCTGGCCCTGTAACATAATCATCAGATATTTCTCTTATAGCCTGCAACCCCGCCGTATTCACAAACTTCCTAAACACCGTATAGCTAGTTATAGCAGTATCATTGATATTCAAGTTAGGCGCACGCATTCCGTATGAAGTACCATTACCCATAATCATAGTTTGGTCAACTATCTCTGCTTTTAATGCGTTGTTGGTTGATGCTGTGTTCAAAGTCCATGTTTCACCTGTTGCTGATACCCATGATGTTTGGGATGTTGCTCGGTTGTAGGATGAAGGGTTGAAGTCTACAACGGGCGAACCGCCTATTGAGTTGGAAATTGTGGCTCTAAAAACTATTGCATTTAACATTACTCCTGCTGTTGGTGTGTTGTATGTTCCAATAGTTAATGGGACTGCTGCGTTAAATATATTATAGATATTAGTGGAAACTGTTGCTCCAAGTTGAGTCCATGCAACACTTGATGGATTTGTATTTGAAGGATTTGTTGACGTGAAAAATGTTACAACACCTGTTGACGCAACCCTTGTAAGTCTAACCCAACCATTTGTATTTGCTGCAAATGGAACTGCTACTGTTGAATTTCCACTTTCATTTAGGTTTGAATTTCCATCGCTTGAAATCCTAAAACTTAAAGTCGAGCCGTTGCTTATAAAAAAAGAGTAAGCAATATTTGATGAACCTGAATCTCTTTTTCCTATCATAATTTCTGCACTTGCTGGATTCCAATTTAAATGAGTTAAATTAACAATAATATCTATATCCCCTGTAATCTGATTAGCAACCGCATTTGGCGTACTAAAGTAATTCGATGCGACACCTGATAACCAAGCATAATTACTTCCACTATGCACCAAAGCTAAAGGTTGTGCGCTTGCAGTTGTTTGAATAAAGTCACCATTAACACCGCAAATGTCGTATAATACCGATGTAGCACGACCACCTGCTGTTGCACCTGTTCCTGACGCTGTTTTTATCCCTGAAATACCCCAATGTGGTTTTAACGCCCACATAGCTGTGTTTACACTAGCAACTGAATAGTTATTCTTAACCGACACCACAAACTCATTCAATGCAGTTAGTCCTAATGGTATAGTACCACCATCAGCAACAACCCTATCAAAGTGTGCTTGTGCTTCTGCGTCAATGATGTAAACTACATTACTATCAGCATTCGTACAACCATCGCTATCACACGCAGTAACAACACATTTAATATTTTGCCCTGCATCTGCTTGAACTAAGGTATAAGTATTATTTGTTTCACCAACTAGCAATGTAGCACCTCGATACCATTGATATGTGTATGGTGGTATTATTCCCGTGTCGCTAGTCCAAGTACCTGTTGAGCAAGTCAATACATTGCCAACAACTAACGTTCCACTTATCACAGGCGCAACGGTGTTGATAGGTGCGGAAATAGTTACTTGGTTCCAGGTTACTCCATTAAAAGAATAAAGTTTTCTTGTAGATGTATCTATTCCTAATTTATTAATGGTAATACCGCTAGTTGGAAATAAAGCAACATTACTACCAATATATAATGAAGAATTACTTAAAGCTGTAAGCTCTGCTTGCAAATCAAAAATAAGTTGATCAAGCATATTAATAACTTGATTTACATTATTAGATGTTGCAAAATAAGGAACTCCTTTTATATGCTTTGATTGATAATTCATTAAGAAAGAAGTTTATAATATTGTTTAAAATGACGTATTCTATCATTAATTCCTATTACCCCGCCATTTACTCTTTTAGTAACTTTAGTAACAACATCATCTGATGCACCTAAGTCACAAATAGACCAAAGTTTATTAGAATCAAAGAAGAATGCTGCTGAAGCTAAAGGATATTTAGTAGCAACTAAATCAGGGTTAGCAACACAGTCTTCTCCAATAAATTTAGTAAATCCAGTATAATTAGCTTTACCAGTTAATTGAATGTAACCTCTTCCACGAAATTTCCAACCATCTTTAGAAGCTTCATTACCATTTTCCATTCTATTAGCATAAACTTTAGATGCAATTTTTTCTGGTTGACGTGCATATGCAGGAGCTGTAGCAGAATTAAAATATTTACCAAATATTTTAACTAAACCATCAGCTGAATAGTTTAAGTTTTCAGATACAGCTTTAAATCCAGCTGATTCATGTCCACATTGTGCTAAAAAATGAGCAAGTCTTAAAGGATTAGTTATATTAAATTTAGCAGCAGTATCAGGTATTTGTGCAATTACTGCATCAGGAATATGTCCTTTTAAATTAGCTAACTTAAAACTAGAAACAGGTATTACAATTGAAGCTGCAACTGGTGCAGGTGTTCCAAACATTTTAGACCATGTAACATCACCTACTATACCATCAGCAGTTAATCCATTAGCAGCTTGCCATTCTTTTACTTTAGCTTCTGTACCATTGCCAAATATACCGTCAGCAGCTAAACCTAATTTTGTTTGAAGTTGTTTAACTTCTTCTCCTTTTGATCCGTTTTTTAATAACATAATTAATTGTATCTATTTTTTCTAATCTTTTTTAATTCTTTGTATTTTCTTCTAAAAGTTCTGTAATTACAGGTATCTAGAAACATAGCAGTTTTATTAGTTTCTTCAAACCATTTAGATAAACCACGGTTAATATTATAACATTCTTTTAGTCTGCCTTCATAATATGCTTTACACATACCTACAGCTGTATCCTCTTGAATAACTACAACAGTATCTACTATTACAGGTTTTAATAATTCTTTTTTTTGAGAATCTATTATAGTAATAAATTTAACAAATTTATTGTTAATATCATCTGCTTGTGTTTTAGTAAGCATTACAATTTGTTGACCGTCAATAACTTTAGTCTTGGGATATTGGCAATAACTTAAATTGCTCAACAGTATCAGGCATACTAATGTTAGAAATGCTTTCATGTAATTGTTGATTTTCTTTTTTAAGAATGGTAACAACACTGGAGAGACTGTCAACAGCTTTTTCAGCATTTTTAAGGGTACTAATTCTTTTTGTAATTGTTTTTTCATTTTTTTCTGTTGTTATTTTTACTAAACTATCAATATTTATAGTTTTAAATGATTTAGCTTTTTTAGTTGAAGGGTTTTGACCTATTGCAGTAGTAATAGCAATAAACAATATTATTATACTAACAACTAGTATTATTTTATTTTGTAGCATTGATTATAGCATGTTGGGTTATTAAATTTATTATAATAGAATCTTTAGAATCTATTTTTTTTTCTAATTTTACAGTAGTTTCTATACAATTGTCAATTCCTTTAACTTCTGCTTTTTCTTTATCTTTATATATGTAAACTATACCAATAATACATAAAAAAGCTACAGCAGCTACAGGGTATTTTCTAAATTGATTAAAACTAACAGGAAGTTTTACAGCATCTTTAGCTGATTCAACTGTTTCTTTAACAGTACTTTTAGGTTTCACCGGAGTTTTTCTAGATTGTGTTGCCATTATTTTCAGTTGTATTGTTTGATTTTTTAGTAAATTTATCTATTGTATCAGCACCCATGCCAATAGCAGTGATAACTAAAACAGCATTAACTAATGATTCTGCTGGTTCAAAATCTTTATGTGAATAACTATTTAATGTCATAGTTAAACATAAAAATAATGTTCCAATAAATGCTACTACAGGTTTAACTGATGTAGATCCTCTTTCATCTTTGAATAAATCAACTATCCATTGTTTAAAATTCATATTAGTATAATTTTTTAAATTTATTAATTACATAAAGAATAACAGATATAGCAATTATTGATAATAATATATAAAATTTTGCTCTTTCTTTAGTTATTGTTACTTTTTTATCTTTAATATCTATTTTTAATTCTTTAATACTATCTGTTTTTTGAGTAATTTCTGTTTTTAATATAGATTCTAATTTAACATCTCTGATATAATTGTTCTTAGTAACAGTTTGAACAATGTTTTTAGTAGGAGGGCATTTTACATAAACTTTGTCATTTTTAACAGAAATGCTAGTTCCTGATGGTAAAACAGTATCTTTAGTAGTAATAGATATAGTATCTGTAATGTAGTTATTTTGAATAATAGTATCTATTTTTACTACATCAACAATTACTGTATCATTAATGCAATAGCCTCTTTTAACTACTTCTTTTGCTACAATGTTAAATTTTTTATCATTTGTTAACACTCTTTTAACAGAATTGCAGGAAAAAGATATAGTTATAACTAATAATATAAATAAATAAACAATTAATATTTTTAAAGAATCACTCATACTCTCTTTTTTCATTTTTATTATCTTGTATTAATGCAGCATAAACCTTATTAAAGGTATCTGGAACATATGGTCTGTCATTGTTACTTTTATTATATGCAAAAACTTTATTGTTTAAATTTTCTACTTGAGATTTTAAATTAATAATTTCTACATGGTCAGCAGCTGTTTGCGCTAACAGACTTTTAACATCTGATTTAATTTCTTTAATGTCATCATAAAGAATTATTGCTAAAAAACTCATAATTGACGGAAATAACCATGTCTTAACTGTACTAAGAATAGATTTTTCATTAGGTGTTATCATCTATAAATATATTTGCAGAATTAAATAAATAAAGGAATATACTATTAATATACAAAATAATCATCACAAATAAGACTATGTAATACAATTTTTTAATCCAAAAAAGAAGAACTATTAAAAATATTTAAAATAAAATACCAAATGTTAAAATATATAAAAATAAAATGAATAAACTACTATCCCTTAATGAATTAGAATTAATTATAAACATGCATATTCCTGATGAAATATTTGATAAATACAGCAATATTAGGGTAAAATGCAGAAAAAGAGAATTAATAGATCTTAGATTTATATTTTTTCATATTGCCAAAAAGTCAGGTTATACATCTATAACAATTGGTAAGTATTTTAAAAAAGACCACTCTACAATACTAAACGGATGGAAAAAGTTTGACAGATATATAAATACAGATGAAGAATTTACTAATAAATATAAAGTTATTATATCATATATAAATAAATATTACGAGAATGGAATTAGAGTATTATACGAACCTATTAAAAAACCAGTTGACTCCAAATCAACATTACATCCTCTTCTGTTGTAAGAATAATATAAAAATAGGAATATTATATAACACCAAACATGAAGTGTTATTATTACAAAAATCAGGATTTTTAAATGAAAGTTTTAAAATTACAGACAAAGCTGAAGTTGCTCTTGATAATCTTAGCACAATATTTAGGAAAAAAAAATCTACAGCATTAGAAAGTTTAATGGGACCTGATTTTCTTACATATATAGCTGAATTTAGAGAATATTTTCCTAAAAACAAAAAAGCATCTCCATCAGAAATTAAAGCTAAATTTTCAAAACTATTTTTAGAAAATCCTGGACTTAATTGGAATAAACTAATAAACGCAACAGCTTTGTATTTCTCAGAGACAAGAGAAGAAAGATTTATATATAAAGCTTCAAACTTTATTATGGTGCAAAGAAGTGGTATTAATAGTTACCCCATATTAGAATATTATGAGAGAATAGAAAATGGTGAAAATCCATCTGACAGAACAGACGTAAATATGTATAAAATATATTAATATGAATGGACAAGAACAAATAATAAAAAAATGGAGACACGTATCAGATATAAGAGCAGAGACTCTTAATTATATCAAAAAAAGAAGAGCTGGTGTTATACGTTCTGTAAGAACACCGTGGTCTAAATTAAATAATGTTTTAATGGATGGTCTTGAGTGGGGTAGTATCTACATTATTGGTGGTAGACCGGGTACGGGTAAAACAAGTGTAGTGAGTCAAATCACTAATATGGCACATTTTAATAATCCTGGACAAGAATTTGCTGTTTTAAATTTTCAGTTTGAAATGGGTGATAGAGTAATTGGTGCAAGAGAATTAACTAAACCTCTAAGCATGGATATGAAAAAGATATTCAGTGCTCATCCTACCGATAAACTTTCTCCCACTGAAATACAAGACATAGAAAACTATTACAATAAGAAATGTAATGATGAGATATACTATATTACAGACCCTCTTACAGCTAAAGAATTTTCAAGAGAAGTTTTAAGATTTTATGCTGCTTTACAAAAACCTATTATTGTGACTTTAGATCATTCTATTCTTGTCAAAAAAAGTATAGATGAAGTAAGTCAAATAGAAGCATTGTATAATCTTTCTAGTGAAATGGTAGGTCTTAAGAAAAAAATACCAGATAGTATGTTTATTGTTCTTTCTCAAATGAATAGAACAATAGAAGATCACACTAGAAGACAATCTGGTACTGTAGGTAATTATCCAACATCTTCTGATTTGTTTGGAGCAGATGCATTAATGCAAAATGCAGATGCTGTAATTCTAATAAACAGACCAGATTTAATGGGTATATCCGAATATGGTCCTGAAAAAATTAAAGTTGAAGACGGTATGGTGGTATTTCATCTTATTAAGAATAGGTTTGGTGAACAATGTATGTTGTTCTTTAAACAAGAACTTAAATATTTTGAAGTGCAAGAAGCACCAACACCAAACACAAATAAAATAATGTTTAAAAAAATACCATAATGAGCTTATCAACAAAAACAGTTATTACTTCAGATGATAGGAAGATAGTAAATGAACAAATTAAAAAATATCATCAACCTGCATTTGATATGTTAGGGGAAATAAATCCACTTTTTCAACCACGTACAATGTTTACTTGGAACAATGAGATTCATGTTTCTTTATACAAAAAAGAACTTACAGCTCCCGTTTTTTATATGGAGCTTATAAATGATGATATGTCTCCTAAGGATTCTGAAAGAACTCTTTATAAGTTTAGAGGAAATGTAGAATGCATTAACGAATATTTTAGCAAATCTTACACGGGTCAGTTTGGAGAATACAGTAAATATTTTGTACCTTTGGAAGATTTTGAAAAAGTAGATTTAAATAAAGTTTTAAAACCAAATGTAACACAAGCTCTTCCTTTTGACGAAGAGATTTATAAAACAGAAGATGAATTGGAAGATGCATTAATGTCTAAGCTTACCATTAGAGATCATGCAGCTATTCAATGGAAGTTACCAGTTTCACAAAAAAAATGGTTAAATAAATTAATTCAAGAAATAAATAAAAAATAGATGGCACAAGGAATATTAATTGTAGGAGAGTCTGGATCTGGCAAAACTACAAGCATCGAACTATTAGATCCAAAAGAAACATTTATTATTAACGTTTCATGTAAACCTTTATCTTTTAAAGGATGGAGAAAAAATTATATTGAATGGACAAAAGACAATCCTACGGGTAATCTTTTCAAATCACCAGATCCTAAATCTATTGAGGCATGTATGAAATATGTGTCAGAAAAAAGACCTGAAATTAAAAATCTAATCGTTGATGATTTTCAATACATTTCTTCTTTCGAATTTTTTGATAGAGCAGAAGAAAAAGGTTTTGAAAAATTTACTCAAATTGGTGCAACATTAGCAAGAATTTCAAGACTTCCTATGACTTTAAGAGATAACTTAATGGTTTTCTTTCTTACTCATGTTGAAGAAGGCACTGATATTGAAAACAGAAAAAGATATAAAGCTAAAACAATAGGACGACTTGTAGATGAAAAACTTACATTAGAAGGATTATTTACAATTGTACTATTTTGTAAAGCAAAGAAAGACAAAGATGGTAAGATCAGTTATATATTTGAAACACAAAATTCAGGTGATAATACATGTAAATCACCAAAGGATATGTTTTCATCTTCTATAATTCCTAATGACTTACAATTAGTAATAAAAACAATTCACGAATACGAAAATTAAACATTAACAATTAAATTTTAAAAAAATGGCTTTAAGCACAAAAAACATCAAAATTTCGGAAGGAAGACTTTCCAAAACTATTAACCCTGGAAACATTAAGGGTAAAATTTATGACATTTCTTTGAAACCTGGATATAATCAAGGAAGTTATTATCTTATATTATCTATTGAAACAGAACCTATTGAAAACTTTGAAGGTTTCTTTATTAACTCTCAAGATGAATCTCAAGGAAAACATAAAGGTCAAGTAGGTAGAATAAGATATTCTCAATATGCTTTTGAAACTAAAACACTTCCTTCTGGTATTAAAGTTGATAGAGATGAGAATATTTTAAAAGCTATTTTGACATTAGCAAAAGCACAAGGTATTAGTGATACTATCAACGAAGTAGAAGGTGATACTATTGAAGAATTTGTAATTAATGCAAAACCTGTAATTTGTAATGATATTTATTTAAATTGGTGTATTGCTGGTAAAGAATATAGCAATAAAGATGGATATACTGCTTATGACTGTTTTATTCCAAAAGTAACAAATAAGAAATTTGGATTTGCAATGGATGATAATGCTGTAATTACTTTTAATGAAGCTGAACACATTATAAAAGAAAAAAAGAAGCAATCTGAAAATGTTTCTGATTTTGAACCACAGACAAAGAGTAGCGACTTTGATATGTTTTAATTGTTAATTGTTTGTAAATAAAAGGGGGAGTAACATCCCCCTTTTATTTTTATTTTAATTTTAAACCATGCTAACAACCAAAAATATAATAATAGATTATAAAGACGTACCAACTACATGGATATTTGAGCATTATTGCAACCTTAATCAGAAATTAAATGGTCAGGATGTTAAAATAAAAAGTATGTTTAATAATGCTGATAAGATCCCAAGCATGTGTATTTATTATGATAAAATAAAAAGCGTATACAAATTTAAAGATTTTTCTAGTGGTAAATCTGGTGAAGGTGCCAATCTACTTATGTATCTGTATAATCTAACATTTAGTGAAGCTGCTTTTAAACTTATTAACGATTATAAAGAATACATTAAGAATAATCATAAATCAGATGTAAAAATTAATGAATATGCTAAGTTTAAAGTAACAGACTTTATTATAAAAACATGGAATATATTAGATAGAGACTTTTGGGTAAAATATAATATTGGAACTACTATTCTAAATAAATATAATGTTAAACCTCTTAGTAAATACACTATGAGTAAAGAAGAAGATGGTAGGACAGAAAGCATTACTATATCTGGTGATTATTTATATGGATATTTTAAAAATGATGGTACACTCTATAAAATTTATCAACCAAAAAATAAAAAAAAGAAGTTTATAAAAGTAAAATCTTATATACAAGGTCTTGAGCAATGTGAAAATCATTCTTATTTGCTTATAACTAGTAGTCTTAAAGATATTATGTCTATCAAAAGTCTCGGTGTTAAAATAGATTGTATAGCTGCTGATAGTGAAAACACATTTATTCCTAAATCGGAAATAGTTAAACTTATGGAATCTTATAAGTCTATATCTGTATGTTTTGATAATGATTTACCAGGTATTACATCTATGCAGAAATATAAAGAACTTTATGGGTTTAATGTATTTTATTTACCACTCAGTAAAGATATAAGTGATAGTATTAAAGATTATGGAGTTAAGAAAGTTTTATATACTTTTGTTCCTCTAATAAATAAATCATTTGAAAATGGCAAAAGCTAGAAAATCTAAAGTTGTAAAAACAAGAAAAAATGCTGTACCTAAAACTAGAAATTCTGGTACAATGACAGAAGCAGCATTTTGGTCATTTATAAGATCAGCATTAAGACAGAAGTCAAGATGGTGGAAACCAGTTTCAGAATGTAAACAAAATGCTAGAAGAATATATGCAGGACCATTGAAAAGACAAAAGTGGGAATTTCAATGTAACTATTGTAAAAAATGGTTTAAAGATAAAGATATAGCCGTTGACCACATTATACCTGCTGGTGCGCTTAACTGTTGTTATGACCTTCCAGAATTTGTTGAAAGACTATTTTGTGAAGCTGGAGGATTGCAAGTATTATGTGCTAATGGAGAAAATTCATGTCACCATATTAAAACGCAAAGTGAAAGAAAAAATAAAAGATGTTAAAAATATAAATATGGAAGATTATAAAATAAAAGAAAATGAAAAATTTTTTACTAATGTATTAAATATGTTAGTTGAAGGAGGTTCATATGGATTTCCTAAAGCTATGCAGACTTATACAAAAGAAAATAATAAATTAGTAGGAAATACAATAGCTTTATCACATATAAAAGATATAGTTAGTGATGAATTTTATAATGAAAATTTTAAACTAAAAGAATAAAACTTATGCCAGAACTACATGAAACAATGATGGGTAAAAAACTTATTACATCAGATATACCTAAACTAATAACTAATATTGAAAAATTAGGAGGTATTTTAGAAAAAATAAATGTTACTTTAGAAGATATGTATGACATATTACTAGAATTTAAAACTAATCAAAATGAAAGAATTAACAAATAGTCAATTAATTCAGTTTATAGAAAGCCTGGAAGCTACTTGTACAGATAAAGTTACAGTAGCTAAAATTGTAAAATTTTTAAAGGAAAACAATATATGGAATTAAAAATACTTAGATTTGGAGCAGTATGGTGCCAACCATCTAAAGTAGTTGATTCTATTGTAAATATGATTAATGAAGAAAATGATAATGTAGAATACATTACATATGATTATTCAAATGATCCAGATATGTTTAGCAAATATAAGATAATAAGTGTACCAACACTTATTATTTTAGATAAAAAAGATAAAGAATTAGAAAAAATTAGAGGAATATTTCCTAAAATAAAATTGACATTATTAATAGAAAAATATAAAAATGAAAACATTTAATGAATTAAGTGATTATATACAAAGTGCAGAAGATAAGTTTTATAGTGAGTATTTTTATTTTTCGTACAGTAGTATAAATAAATTACTATGGAATCCAGCAGCTTTTTATCAATCATATGTTCTTGGACAAAAAGAGGAAATAACATCTCCTTCTTTATTACAAGGTAAAGTAATACACGCTCTTCTACTTAGTGAGCAATACTTTAATGATATGTATATTATATCTAAGGATAATTTTCCAACAGGAAATTCTAAAATTGTAATTGACAAATTGTTTAATCATTATAAAGAACTAAAAGCTAACGGAGATGAAAGAACATCATTAAATGAATTTGAAAATGCTATATTAGATATTCTTTTAGACATGAAATATCATCAATCTCTTAAAACAGATCAACAAAGATTAGATAAAATTATTACACCTGAAACAGAAAATTACTGGAACTTTCTTACAACCAAAGAAAATAAAGAAGTTATTGATACACAAACATATAATTTCTGTTTAGATGCGACTAATATTATTAGAAAAAACCCAGAGATTTCAGAATTAATGGGTCTTAATTTAACAGAATTTGATAACAAAGAAGTGCACAATGAGATTGAACTGAGAAAAAAGTTAGATAGGTTTTCATTTGGACTTAAAGGAATTCTAGATAATATTGTTTTAGATCATGAACATAAAACAATATATATCAACGATCTTAAAACAACTAGTAAAGAACTCAAAGATTTTCCAGAAAGTATAGAATATTATTCATATTGGATGCAAATGACTGTTTATATGATATTAGTATATTTTAATTATAATAATTATATTAGTAATGAAAACTATAAAATAAAATCTCATTTTATAGTTATTGATAAAAACATGATGACATACGCCTTTGAAATAAGTAATAATACACAACAAACATGGTTTAATAGATTTATGAATGAAGTAATGCCTATAGTAGAGTATCACTATACAGAACATAATTATACTCTCCCTTACAAATTTTGTAAACAAAAGTTTATTTTATAAATTGTAAATAATGATAAAACAGTTATATAGTAAGTATTTTCAGAAATCTAAAATATTTCTTTATCCTCTTCTTAGACTTCCTAAATCTGAAAAAGATGAGTTTTTGGTAGAAACATTTCTAAAATACGAAGATATAGAAATAGAAGACTGTAAAATCATTTGTCAATATAATGTAAAAGATGTTTTATGCTTTCTTAAATACAGAAAAGATAACATATTAAAATCACCATATTTTATTTTTGAGAAACAATTAGATAAAGATGTGTATATATTTATTTTTGATTTATCAAACTTCAAAACAGATTATCACTATTTCTTGTTAGGAAATTATTCTAAATTCACTCAAAAATCAAAAAATCTTATTAAAAAATATTTTGGTAATAACTCACAACAGTATGAATATATAGACACTTTTTTATATCCTACAGAGTATTTTGAAAAATACTCTGAGCTTTTAGATGTAAATAAAGAAACTTTAATTTATATTGGAGAGTTGTGTGATAAGTATGATTTTGAAAAAGAATGGTTAAATAACTTAAATACTTAAAATTTTTTTTTTTGGTTTTTAAAAACAGATTCATATATTTGCAAAAACAATTTCAATGAAAAATATGATGCTCTATAAAAGCGGATGGGGAACAGAATCAAGTTTCGTACCTACTTTTAAAATGATTCCTACATTATCTGATTGCCCTTTTAACGAGGTGTTATTTGATCCTAACAGTAAAATACTCGCTGTAGTAAGTAAAGAAAAAAAACAAGCTTATAGATTAGTTCCTAAATTAAATGACAAAGGTAGACCTGTAATTGTAACAGAAAAGGGTGTACCTGTTGAAGTTCAAGAAAGGAAACTTATGGATAACTTCTATGAATATTATCTAGAAAATTTAGATGATGTTCAAAGATTTATAGAAACGTTTGCCATCAATTCTGAAAGTTTTGATTGGAAAGAATACTTTAAAGAAGAAAAGAAACAAAATTAAAAACCAACAAACTAAGAAAAGAGTGTGCAATATCAGCACACTCTTTTTTTTCACTATTATGAAGATTCCTTGTATTTGCATAGACGATAGCTTTAGACCTGAGTCATTTCCATCAAGTAAATGGGTGGTTAAAAACAGAAAATATCACATAATTAATGTTTCATTTCATCCATTACAAGATGGTGGTGTACAAGGTGTTACATTAGCAGAAATTGATTTAAATGATGGATGTTGCTATCCATACAAAACATTTAGAATTAACCGTTTTGCTATAACAGAAGAAGACTTTTTAAAACTTGTAGATGCACTTAAAAAAGATAAAAAAAATGTTGAAGAAGTGCTCAGAAAAGAAGAATTAGAATTAGTATAAAAGGGAGACAGCTTAACTGAATAAATTAAATATGGCTAATCATTACGTAATGGATTTTGAAACCATTTCTAATTGTTTTGTGGGATGCTTTATTCATTATAAAGAAAATACAGAACATACATTCGTTGTACATAAATTAAGAAATGATTTTGAAAAACTTCTTGAATTTCTAGAAAACAATGCTAAGAATAATGAATGGCATATTTCATATAATGGAATAGCATTTGATTCTCAAATTACACATTACATCTTAGAAAATAAAGATAAATTATTAAAACACAGTGGAGAAGTAATAGCTAGATTGTTATATGCTTATGCTCAAAAAACTATTATAAAACAGGATAAAAAAGAATTTAGTGATTATCCATCATGGAAAATGTCAATTAAACAAATTGATTTATTTAAAATGAACCATTGGGATAACCCCGCTAAGAGTAGTAGCTTAAAATGGATACAGTATAGTATAGATTGGAAAAATGTATTAGAGATGCCTATACATCATAATACAGAAATTACAACTTTAGAAGAAATACAAATGATAATAGAATATTGTCTAAACGATGTTAAATCTACTAAAGAAATAATGAAGCTTTCAAAAGAACAAATAGCTCTTAGACAAAATCTTACTAAGGAATATGACATAGATTTATATAGTGCATCAGAACCTAGAATATCGAAAGAATTATTTTCTTATTTCTTAACTAAAAAATTAAATATAGAAAAGAAAGAACTTAGGGGATTAAGAACTTTTAGAAATGAAATAGCTATTAAAGATTGCATACTTCCTCAAATAGAATTTAAAACAGATGTTTTTAAAAGTGTACTAGACTATTTTAATAGTAAGGTTATTGTTGAAACAAAAGGTTCATTAGATTACAAATTATCTTACAAAGGTGTTGATACATATTATGGTTTAGGTGGTCTACATGGTGCAAAAGATCCAGGTGTATATAAAGCAGAACCAGGATATACAATTATGACTTCTGATGTAACTAGTTATTATCCAAACCTAGCTATTAAAAATGGATTTTCTCCTGCACATTTACCGGCTAAAGAATTTTTAGAACAATATGAATGGTTTTTTGAAGAAAGAAAATTAATTCCAAAGTCTGATCCTAAAAACTATGTATATAAGATTATTTTAAATTCAACTTATGGTTTAAGTAATGATGCTAATAGTTTTTTATATGATAGTTTTTTTACTATGTGTATTACTGTTAATGGACAATTATGGTTATCTAAACTTTATGAAATGTTATGTTTAGCAATACCAGAAGCTATACCTTTAATGCAAAATACAGATGGTTTAGAAATGATTATACCAGAAGGTAAAAAAGAATTATATTTAGAAGTTTGTAAAGAATGGGAATCAATGACTAATTTACAATTAGAACATGATGAGTATTCTAAAATGATAATTAAAGACGTAAATAATTATATAGCTGTACATAAAAACGGTAAGACTAAATGTAAGGGATTGTTTGAATTTAATAATTTAGCCCTACACAAAAACAAAAGTTTTCTTGTTATACCAAAAGCTATATATGAATTTTATGTAAATGGAACTAAACCTGAAGATTATCTTAAAACAAACAGTAATATTTTTGATTATTGTGGAGCTGTAAAAGCTAAAGGTGATTGGAATTTTAAACTTACAGAAATAGTTCAAAATGATAATAATGAAAGTGTAATTAAAGACACAAAGCTTCAAAAATTAAATAGGTATTACATATCAAAAACTGGTCATAAAATTATAAAATATAATCCAGATGGTAGAGAAATACAAACTGAAGCCGGTAAATGGAGACAAACACTTTGTAATAACATGGGTACAATAGATTCAGACATTAATAATCTAGATATTAATTATGAATACTATTTAGAAAGGATATATAAAGAAATAGAAACTATTAGTTCAATTAATAAACATGGTTATGTACAAGGAACATTATTTTAAATAAAATAAAAATGAAAAAAGACAAATGTTCATCCACAGGGAAAGTTATATTTGTTGATAAAAAAAATGCAGATAATGCAATAGAAGTCTTAAAGTTAATTAAAAGTCAAAATAACAAAATATTTAGAAATAATAAAAAGACTAAAGACAAAATTTCACAGTCTAGAAGTTATTTTTGTATTCATTGTAAAGGATACCATTTAACTTCTATGACTAGTGAAAATAATTATAAACAAAAACGGGAAACACAAAAAGATATAGATAGAAAGAATTTTTTAAAGAATTTTGATATTAAAAAATGGAAATCTGATTCATTACCTTTTGAATCAGGTCATATACCACCACCAAAAACAAAAAAATAAAAATGGATAACGCAACACTTTGTATAAAAACTGTATTAACATCATTATCAATAGCTGAAAAATATTTAGATCAATTTATTATAGAAACAAAACCTGTAATGGATACTAAAAAATTTTTAAATTTTGAATTAAAAAAGATACAATCTATAACAAAAGATATTAATATTGTAGCAGGTCCACAAAATTCTAAAATTATTAATGATGAAATATTAAATAATTGGGATACCTTAGCAGTAAATAATGTATTGCAAATGATGGTTATGATGGATGATAAGAAAAGATTAGAACTTGAAAATTTTGCAGAAGAATTATTAAATAAAAAAATTAATTAAATATGGCAATCATTGGCATTTCTGGTAAAATATCCAGTGGTAAAGATACCACTGCAGATATTATTAAATCTATGGATGTAGATAGCAAGTGGCAAATTAAAAAGTTTGCATATAAACTTAAACAAATAGCTAGTATTATTAGCGGTATTCCAATACATTTATTTGAGGATCAAGGATTTAAAGAAACATACATGTCAGATGCATGGGATCTTTATATTAAAGAAGACAAAACATTAATTTCTGAAAATGGAGCATATAATTCTCAACGACATGTTAAAATAAAAGTGAGAGATTTTTTGCAAAAAATTGGTACAGAAGCAATGCGAGACGGGCTTCACTATAATACTTGGGTGAATGCACTTATGGTGGATTATAAAAAGACTAAAAATAGTGATGAAGAATATGTAATGCCCAACTGGATTATTACAGATGTTAGATTCCCAAATGAATACGATGCTATTAAAAAACACAATGGTATCATAATCAGAGTGAATAGAGATAGTACAATTACAAATAATCATGTGAGTGAAACGGCACTTGATAATCATGAATTTGATTATGTAATAAATAATAATGGATCAATTTCTGATCTTTATAATAATGTTACAAACTTTTTAAAACAATATTATGCTAGAATTTTCTAAACCTATTCCTGTTATTGTAGAAGGAAACAAAGAAGGCTATGCATTATATGTCAACAACTCAGGAATGTTTGAGAATGATGTATGGTGTGTAGTGTTATGTGATGGCGGTCATGTAAGACATTATATGTCTGATCAAATTAAAATATATGTAAATAGCACATTTAATATTATTAAAAAATCAAACCCAGTAGTAAATGAAAAAAGTATACCTGGCAATCCCTTATACCAACCTTGAGGAAATAAGTTATAAAGCAGCTAATGAAGTGGCTGCTATGCTTATTGCACAAAAGATTTGTGTGTTTTCTCCGATATCTCACTCTCATCCTGTATGGAAAGCAGGAATAGGAATTGTAGAGCATAGTTGGGAAGTTTGGATGGAACAAGACAAAGAATTTGTACAATGGTGCGATGAAGTGTGGGTAATTGAGTTAATTAATCATGATGGACTTGGTTTAATTTTTAAATCAAAAGGTGTGCAACAAGAAATAATGTGGGCTGAAGAGTTTAATAAACCTTATAAATTAATTAAATACAATACAAAAACAAAACAATTAGAATTATGATTTTATCAGACAAAAAGATTTTAGAAGAATTTGAAAAAGGTAATATTATTATTCATCCATTTGAGATGAAATATTTAAATCCGGTATCTGTAGATCTTACATTAAATCCAGAATTTAAAATTTATAAAAAAGGTGTATTAGATGTACGTAAACCTAATGAAACAGAATCATTTACTATTCCTGAAGAGGGATATGTATTAGAACCTGGTGATGTATATCTATATGCTTGTAATGAGCGTATTGGTGTAAAGAGTAATATAAGAGCAAAGGTAGAAGGTAAGTCTTCACTTGGTAGACTTGGGCTATTTGTACACGTTACAGCAGGTTTTATTGACCCTGGCTTTGAAGGAAGTCTTGTACTTGAACTTGTAGCTACAAGACCTATTAGAATCTATCCTAATATGAAGATATGCCAAATTGAATTTGCTTATGTAAATGGTGATATTATTCAAACATATGATAAGAAAGCTGGAAGCAAATACATGAATCAAACTGGTGTTCAAGAATCAAAATATTATCTTAATGAAAATAATACACCAAAAAACTAAAACATTAACAACAAGAGATAATGGGAGAAGTAGTGATGCTATTTCTCCCAATTTTATTTATGGCTGCAACGGGGGATGTCTTTCATCATATTGTTATGTTGCTAGATATAACAATGACAGAGTGTATATAAATGAGAATAGAGCAGATATATTTAATAGTATAGATAACTGGGTGAGTAAACAACCTAATGTTAAAACCCCTAATCAAATAGATGATAAGTATTATACAATAGATATAGGATGTAGTACAGATGTTCCTTTAATGAGAAAACAATATGATTGGCAAAAAGTATTTGACTACTTTAATAATCATCCTAAACTTAAATCAACATTTGCCACTAAATATCCAACAAAATTTAAACCTGAAGAGTATAGTTTAAATCCAGATAAACATAGGATTAGAGTAAGTTTAATGCCTCAGAAATATTCTGATATACTAGAACCTAAAACTGATTTTATATCTGAACGCATACAATCTATTCCTAGATTACAAAAATATATGGAAGTGCATATAAATTATAGTCCTATTATTTATAAAGAAGGATGGTTAGATGAATACAAAAAACTATTTGAAGAAGTTAAAAGTGCTAGTATAGATGTTAAATGTGAATGTATCTTTTTGACACACAATAAGTTTCAGCATGAAAGGAATTCAGAAGAAGTAAGAGAGCTTCTATGGAATCCTGATATACAAGAAACTAAAGACTCTCAATATGCTGCTGACAACATTAGATATAGGTGGCAACTTAAAAACAAAATGATAGAACAATTTAAGGAACTATACAGTGAGTATTTTCCTATTAATAACATTAGATATATATTTTAACATGAAAAAGAAAAGCGCACTTTATTTAGATGACCAGCGAACCCCAACTGTTGATCCTCCTATAGGATATAATCCTTGGTATATAGTAAGAAACTATGATGAGTTTAAAGAATGGATAAACAAACATGGTATGCCAGACTATGTATCTTTTGACCATGACTTGGCAGATGAACATATGCAAGACTATTATAAATATCAGTTTAATGGTATTGCTGCTATAAACTATAACGACTTTAAAGAAAAAACCGGATTAGATTGTGCTAAATACATGATTGAGTATGCAATGAACAATAATATTAATCTACCTAATCTAGTGGGGGTACACAGTCATAATCCACTAGGGGCTTTGAATATACAAAATCTTGTTAACAGCTATAAAAAACACTTAGACCAAGATGAGAATGCGTATATTGCAAAGATTCCTTTTAAAATTAAATAAAATAATAAATATGCATTATCAAATAACAATTACAATGTTTGACAAAAGAAAAACAATCTTAGGTTTATCTTATATATATAATGTTGAAGAAAATGTCCATATAATAGAAACTGGTTTTATTTTTGGATATATTATAATTGCTTTAAATAAAAAAGAGAAGGAATAACCTTCTCTTTTTTTATTATCTATTTGTTGTATTAAATCTTATATCCCAATCTTTTCTAAAATCATCATCAAAAATTGCTCTTATTTGAATTCCTTCTTTAAATATAGGCATCATTTTTGATAAATATTTTGCAGGTTTTGCTTTTTCTAAAAGATCTTGATCATTTAAAACAAAACCGTATCCTTGACTAACAACCGATTCAGTAAATTTAAAAAAATCATCAGCTAATCCAACTACAGGTAGTGGTTTGTTTACAAGATTTGACCAAGAAGGAGCACTATAAAAGAAAGAAAATTCATCAAAATATTTTCTAAATGCTCTTGCAGCATATGTTCTTAAACCGACATCTTGATCATCGTCATCATCATCACTCAATATTGTAAACATCAATGCTCCAATACCTATAATCATTAAGAATTCTCTGTACATTGATTTTATATTACCAATATACATATCTATAAATTCACCTTCTGTTATATTAAATTCTTCACCTTTTTCAATAGCTTCAGCTTTTAATAATAAATATTTTTGTTTAGCTGCTTCTATCATATTTGTTCCACTTGAATTAATTATTCCAGTTAATAATTGGGGTGCTCTTTTACTAAATAATTCTCCAATCCATAAATTAAATTTACCAATTGTATGCACTTCAAGATCCTGATCATATTTTAATTTTCCAAATCTTTCTTGAACCATTTGTGGCATCCATGATCTAAATTGCATAGCCATAGAACCTAACATACCCATTCTAATATTATTAATATCATCTCTACTAGAGTTACCTAAAACATTTTTGTTTACTTTCTTAATTTTTAATCTAAATCTACCCCATTGTTCACTTTGTAAATCTATTCCGGGTATTTCAATTTTGTCATTAACAATTTTAGCAGTATTATAAATTGATTTTGTATCTTTTAAAGTTTTTACTTCATCTTCTATTTTTTTTCTAATAACATCTTGTTCTGCCTTAGGAAGTGAATAAAATGATTCATTATATTTATATTTGGCTTTAACATATGTTTTTATATCTACAATCTTTCCATTTTCATCAACCATATGATTTTTCATTATAGCAATTGCAATAGGATATTGTACAGCTTTATCACTTGCTCTCATCATAAAGAATGCTTTATCTATGGTGTTAGCATTAATAATACTTGAAACAGAAAGTTTATTTATCATTGCTTCTTTTCTATCTTCTATTAATACATCTGCAACACCTAATAGTCCAAAAGCAATTTCATTTCTTTTGGTTATATCATAAATAGAAGAAGTCCAGTCAGCTGTGTTAAATATAATACCTTTACTTGCCTGGAAGAATGCATTACCTGTACCACCCACAAAGTTTGCTGTTCCTGATAAAGGATTTAATGCAAGTGTTTTAAGAGAAAAGAATCTTGTCATCCATCCAAGTACTTTATGTGCAGAATATTCTTTATCTCCAATCTTAAAAGCTTTATCTTCCATTTTACCGGATTGAATATTATAAAAATAATAATTAATAAAGTCTGAAAGTAATTGTGAGTTTATTTCGTTTCCTGGTATTTCTTTTTTAATTCCGCTTTCAAGTACAGGTTTACCAAACGGATTGGTCTCAATGTGAGGTTTATTTTTTTCAACAAACAATAATAATCTTGCTTTATCTTCAATTTCAGACATTGACTGATAATTAGCTAATTGTGCAGACCAAATACCAAACACTCTAAACAAATCCATACTCTTTTGAGAATAATCTAATGTACCATCTTCTCTTTCTATACCCATATCTCTAATAAAATGTGTAGGTATAGAATGTTCAATAGCACCTGTGATCGGATTGATTTGAGGAGCAAATGGTGATTCTCCAGATTCAACTTCTAAACTTTCAAATATTCCTTTTTTAGAAAACATATCACCACCAAAAACAAATTGTTCTAATTTATTTCTACTTATATTAGGAATAAATGCGGGAGAATAATCATCAATTAGTCCTGCTTTATTAGATCTTTTTAGTAAATCCTGAAAAAAGTTATAAGTTTTTAAAGCAATCGGACTTGCTTCTAGTTTTTTCCATTGTTCAGTTTGCCATTTTTCTTTTGGTTTTAAATATGAATTTAATACTTTTTTACCATTGTAATTATCCATGTTTAAATAAGCATTCTTATTTTTATTTTTACCGCCAATATTTACATCATGTTTTTTCAACCAGTTATTATATGCTTCTTCCTGAAGTTCTTTATTTCTTCTTTCATTTTTAGAATCATACACAATAGTTTCATAAAACTCTTTTTGTCTTATTTTATCTTTATTGAATTTTTCTTCATTAAATTCTGTGTTGTCAATTAACCATATACTATCTTCTGATTGCACAGCATCTTGCATTTTTTTATAAAACTCACTTTGATATTTTTTTAAAAACTTACCGGTCCATTCGCCTTTAGCATTATAATCTAAAAGAGGTTTAAATAAATCTTTATCAGAATATCCTTTAGAACGAGCCCATTCAACATATTCTTTTCTTAATGTAGAAAGTTCTTCATAATCTTTATTAAATAAGTTATCTCTTTTATTTTGAGCATCACCAAGAATTCTACTAAACACCCTAAATGCTTTTTGAGGAATAGTACTTAATGAACTAAACATACCCGTTAATTTAGATATTTCGGTTTCAGCATCTAACAAATTTACAATACCTGTTTTTTCTTGTGAAAATTTAAATGCAATATTTTTAATTGCATTTTGCATATCACTAAGTACAATGTCAGCAGAGGTATTCATTTGGTTGTAGTCATTTATTATTTCATCTACAACTTCTTTAACATATTCTTCTTTTGTTTCTTTTTTAATTTTTTTAAGTTCATTCATGTAATTATTAAATACACGTGTAGTATTTGTAAATACTTGTAATATTTCTAATGATTCAAGAGCATCTTTTTCAGTGAGATTGTTACTTTCAATTAATTTTTTATATTTATTAATTTCATAATTACCAAGGTCAATAAACTTTCTAATATCACCTCTGAGTTGCAAATCTCTTACGGCGTTTTTATATTTAGCTAATTCTATTTGTTTACGCCTACGTTCATCTTCCGTTCTATATTTTTTATTTTCAAGAATATCCATTACACTGCTTAACTTCTTAATGTATTCAGATAGTTCTTTATCAGCAGATTTTTCATCTCTTAATGTAACGGGAAGTAAATAATTTTTATTATCAGGAATTGATGAAAGATCAAAACTACCCATTTCAATTTTATTAATTCCTTCAATAGTTCGTTTCTCTTCTTTTCCTGTGTATGAATAAACTACTTTAATAGGAATAGCCCTTACAAGTCCAAAGTTTTTAATGTCATAATGTGTTTGAAGAATTTTTTTATACTCTTGTAACTGAATTCTATACATTGTTTCTTTGTATGATTTTAATTCAGTTTGTTCTTTTCCAATTTCTTGACTCTTCCAATCATATATGTTTGCTGTACCATCTGGTTCAATTACTAACAAGTCAATACTACCAGCAACATCTTTTATAGGGTCATATATTTTAACCTCACGCATGAATTTAGTGCCGGGAGCATTGTAGTTTTCAATTAAATCTTGTATATATTTTTCAAATAATTTATAAGGATCTGTGTCAAAATATTTACTACTAGAAGCAGCTGGCATTTCTCTTACAAAATGTGTTTCAGGATCAACATAAACGTCTATTATATCCTGCATCATTTCGTGAATTACATCACCATAATCAGCTTTGAGAAGATCTATTTTCTTTTGTATTTCGCTTCTGTTGTCATTTGGAAATTTACGTTTTAACCACGCATCAACATACTTTGAAGTAACTGAAGATTTTATATCTTTACCATTAATGGTGTAGATGTGTCTTTTTTGTTTGGTTTTAGGATCAACGCTGTTGTCTAATTGAATATCTTTTTGATGTTGTTCAAGTTTTTCTATTCCTTCTAATTGATAATACTCACCTGTTTCTTGAATATTATCTTTAGATAAATTACTAATATCTGCTTTTAAAATACTTTCTGCTGATTGAACAAACGGATCTGTAACAGACTTAGTAAATAATTTCTTAATAAAATTTAATAATTTATCCCACCAATTATTAAATTCTTTTATTTTAGATTCTGACTCACCAACAGCAGAATGTTTAACAATGTGTTGTGCAATAAGTTTACCTATTGCTTCTTTTTTAAGTTTATTAATATTAAGACTACCGTCTTTATTTCGATATTGACTGTTATTTCTATATGTCTGAACTGTGTCTTGGTATATTTTATATCCCGTAATTTTAGACATCATTTCAATAAAGAGAGGATTATTCTCACCCAACATTTCAACAAAAAAGTGAGCAGCTTCTTCCGGTAATGTTGTTATATCTGCTTTACCTTCTATCACTTCAACTATCTTATTAAGCATATCTGCTTTAGCAACAGCAGATAATTTATTACCTTCTGCATTTCTTATTTCATCTACAGATTTAACAGATACACCAATCTTTTCTAAGAAGTTTTGTACTAATACATTTAATTCTTTATTGACTTTTTCTGTAGATTGTGTTTCTTTTTGAAGATATATTTCTTCTTTATTTTTTTCTGTTAATGTTATTTCATTCCATGTATTACCATATTCATCTGTAATTTGTTTTACATTCTCTTTACCGTATTGTTTATTAAGAACATTTTTTACAGTATTTTCATAAAAGTTATAAATAGGTTTTAAAGCACCAAATCCTTCTGTTTCTACTCTTTCAAGTTCTTGTTCAATTTGTTCTTTTTCACGTTTAGCTTCTTCAATTCTTCTTTCTATATTTTCAGGGTCATTTATTTCTCCATCTAAAAACTTAATCCTATCTTCTTTCTGTTTTTTAAACTCTTCTAAAGTAGTATGGCCCTCAACTTTACTTGCTGTATTACCACTAGGAAATAATACTTTCTCATATCCTTTTTTAGCTGCATTTTGAATTATTGCTTTTATACCAAAAGTAATCCAGTTATCATTTTTATGTAACAAAGCTAAAAATTGATTATCTCCACCAGCATCTATAAAATCTTCAAAAGCTTTATTATAAACATTAGATGAAACTTCTACTTCATCTATTAAGTAAACCTTTTTACCATTATTATCAGCAGGTATAATAATATTATGAGGAACTCCTCTAAACTTAAAATTATTTCTAAGTTTTTGAAAATAATCTGATTGATACTCTTGAACTCTAAGAGTTCTTGGTTGATTTATAAAATTAGGTTTAACAAACTCTTCTATAAAAGCTTGTTTATCTTTATATTCAACACCATTAAATATATATTTACATGCCATTTTATTCTTTTATTTTAATATGATTCCAATTTTGACCAGACTGAATAGCTTTAATTGTTCTAAGTTTTACGTTATACTTATCAGCTATAATTTGCTGTTTTACTTTATCTTTCAAAAGATATTTAATTTCTTTTACTTGTTTTTCAGTAAGTTTTGAAAATCCATTATTACTGCCTTTAGAAATAATATCTGTAACAATATTATGTTTCTTTTTTAATTGTGTAATTACAGAGGGTGATAAATTGTGTTTTTCAGCAATTATATCTTGTCTAATCCCAGATTTTAAATCTTCTAAAATTTGCAAATTTCTTTGTTCTTTTTGTTGTCTAATAAAAGCAGTTTGTTCTCTGGTAATTTTTAATTTATCTTTATGTTTTCTTCCTACAGAATCCCAATATTTACTGTTTGAGATTTTTCTTTTTTCTATTGTTTCTTCAGATTGTTTTATTCCTAAACAATTACCTGCTACACTGCAAATATTATATTCAGGTTTTAAACTATCTAAATAAAATTGTTCTCTTTCAAGTAATAAATTTTCATCACAATTTTCTAAAATAGAAAATTCAAAATTATCTGAACCATATTTATGAAAAGCTCTTTGTAAAGCTAATGAATGATGTACATTACATTTTAAATCTGTTAAATGTCTTTTCCATCTTTTATTAAGTCTTATAGAACTTCCTATATAAGATTTTCCATTTATCTTATTTTTTATTTGATATATTCCTGATGTTTGCATAACTACAAATATACAACAAAATTCTGAATGTACCGAATTTAAGAACATTTTATTTGAAGAATTTTACTATTTTCCATGATTTTCAACAAGTTATCAATATCCTGTTCTTGGTATTGCGCTTTTTCATCTGTTCTACTCCACATCAATCCTTTATCGGTAGCAAACTGAGCATGTCCTTTTATAGAAGGTTTAATTAGTGGTGTAGATATTTCTTTTTCTGTATAGTTGGTACCTCCTGGAACTGTTAGGTTAGAGTAATATTGAGAAGGGTTTTGTTTAAAATTATTTAAAGCTTTTTCAAATTCTTCTTTCGAAATTAACACTTCTTGTTCTTGAATATTACTTTTATAGTATTTTATACCATTTACACCCTTTACTATCTCATAATTAGTGTCATTAAAGTTAAAAGCTGAATAATTATCTTTAAAAGGGTCTGTAGTATAAGCTGTATTAATTTCAACAGTATAACTATAATTAGCAGCAAATGATGTTAACTTTTCTTCAATAGTATTACCTTCTGATTCTTTTAATAAATTAACTTGATCTTTAGGTATTTGAAAATCTTGTTGTATTTTATTCCAGAATGTATTATTATTACCTATTTGTTTCCAAAGTTTATTTATTTTATCTAAATTATTATATAAGTTTGATACAACTTTAAATTGATATTGTAAATTAGATTCTTCACCTATTGATTTATTTTTAGGAAGTTGAAAATATATAAATTCATTTTTTTCTATATCTCTTTTATTAAAGTTAGAAGTTCTATAATCTTCTTGATCTTTTTCACGTTGAAACATTCTTTCATTTACATCATTTGGTGAAAGTGTTAATTTACCAAAATATATATCTTGTACTGATGAAAAACCACCTACAGATTGTTCTTCTGATTCTGAATTGTATATAAAAAAATCAACAGGTATATTATATTGAGCAAGATTATTTATTTCTTTTTCAGATAAATTAGAACCATCTTCTTTAGTAAAAATAGTTTCTTTTGAAGAAATATGTTTAATATTTGCAACAACCTCACCATTAGAATTAACTAAAGTATATTCTGTTAACCAACCTTTATTATCTCTATTTAAATTTTTAAAAGTATAACCAGAAGCAGGTATTAAATAAGCATATGTTTTATATTTTTTTTCAGAACTACCCCAACCATCATGTATTGGTACAGCATTTATATCTTGCATATGAGAATTTATTTTCTCATATTCTGTAACGCTATCAACAGTAAAATCTAAATCATGAATAGGTGCATTAGAAGGTCTATAAATAGTTTCACCTTGACCTGCAATAGCTAAACTACCTACAAGTTTATAATTAAAATCTTTACCTGTGTATCTACTAATTATATCTTTGGCTAAATTATTTCCTGAAACAGCTTGTTCATAATTTAATTTTTCAACTTTAGAATTAGGTGAACCAATAAAATTTTGATTTTCAGTTAATATATTAAATGCAATTTTATCAGCAGCATCTTTAAAATAACTTCCTTCTTTTAATACAAATGGTTTTGTAAATTTATTTAAAAATTCAGTTACTGCTTTAAGTATTTTTAATAATAAATTTCTTTCTTCTTTTGTTTTATTTGTCCATTGTTGTAATAAAGATTCTGTAATAAGTTTACCTAATGCTTCTACTTTAACTTGTTTTTCATTATTATAAACTGGCATATACTCATCATATACTGCCTGATATCCTGACCAATCTTTAATGTTATCCATTAAATCTCTTATTAATGGATGTGTTTGACCCATTAACATTACAGTCATATGAACAGCTTCTTCTGGTATTGTATCTAATTTTTTTTCTACAGAATGATATATAATTTTATTAAGAACATCTGTAGCACCTAATGCATCAACTCCCCATCTTTCTTTAAAGTTTTTTATTTCATTAGATTGAACACCATATCTAGAAAGAAAATTTAAAAGTTTTGCATCTAATTTTTTATCAGCTTCTTTTATTTCTTGAGATGTAAGTTGATATTGTACGTCTACTTCAATTGAAACTTCATATTCATTTTTTGGAACAACTCCTTCATACTTATCCCATAAGTAATAAGCCATATCTTCACCTCTAGAAGATACTAATGATTTCCAAGAATCTAAATTTTTATTAGGACATGTTGCCATATTAACATATTGATTTTAAGATGTTACCAATTTGAAGAGGAGTGTATCCAATACTTTCTAATAATTTACTATTTATTTTTGAAACAGGATAAGAAACTGCGTCTTTTAATGTAATTGTTTTACCACTTACAACTTCTGCACCTTCAACACTAGTGGATTGTTGAGATGACAACAAACGTTGTTGAGCTAACTTCAATCCTTCTAAGAAAGCTTTATCAATTAATTCATTTGTATTATGTGTAAAGTTTTCATATTGAAGAAGTTTTTTAGCAGCTTCTGAATTAGGATTTTGAATAAAGCTTTCTACAACTAAATCTTTCATTATTTGTAAATTAGCACGTTTACCTACCTCTGTAAGTTTAGGAGCTATTTTTACACCATATCCACCTTTTGCTACATAAGCATCGTAAGTAACTTTGTCAAACTTACCATTTTTATTTGATTGATAAGCATGTTCTACACTTCCGTATTCTCTAGTGACACCATCAATACTTTCATAACTAAACTTTCGTGGAGCTAAATTAGATAATATTCTTGTAGAAGTGGTTGATTCAGCTTGTCCCCAATATACATTAATAGTTCCTTTAGGTTGAACACTAGCGGATGGTTGGACCACTTTAGTTGCAGGAGTTATATTATAAAGATGAACGCTACCTCCATCCATCAATGTTTTACCTGCATATTTAGCACCTTTTTCAAAATTAGCCCATGTACCAAATCCCTCAGCTTTAGCAAACTCATCTTTGGTGTAAGAAAATCCATTACCTACAACTTTATCTCCCTGAAGTTTTACAAACCCTCTGTGAGTGATATTAACTAAGTTACCTTTATCTGTAGTGTATACACCATCTCCTTTATAGAAAGAATTATGATAACTACTGTTTCTTACAGTGGTTGTTGCTTGTCCAGTTTGTACCCAATCTTCAATAATATTTAATTTAATTTCACCAAGGGGTTGTTGTTTTTGTATAGATGTTTGTAAAGTTGGTTGATTTAATATTGTAGCAGCAGCTTGTGGATTTAATTGTTGTAATGTTTGTATTGCCGCTTGTGTAGCTTCTTGAAGATTACGTAATGTCTCTTGTGTTACTGCTGGAACACTTGCTAAAGAACTTATTGAAGGTGTTTCTTCATATTGAGAAGGTTTTTTATATCCTTCAGGAGTAACAATATTATTCTTTTTAAGATTAGATTGTAACTGATTTTCCATTGATGTTTCGGTGTAATTTCTTCCATCACCTGAAGCAACAATTGGTGAATAAATAGCGTATTCTCTTTCTTTAAATTTTCCTTGAATTGTTTTGTAACCAATTCTTTGATGAAGATAAGTGTCAAATGCTTTATAGAGCTTACCAAATTTCTTCAGTTTTTCAATCTGACTATCAGTTATTCCATTCTTACGTTTAGAAGTTGCAATGTATTCATAATTTGAATCAGAGTAATCTGTATCTAATAATACATTACCTGTATACTTTTCAAACTTTTTAAATTGGGGTCTTATTACAATATTTCTATCAGATTTATTATTTTGATGAAATTGCTTCCATACCAGATTAGGATCAATAGTAAATTCACTATTCATATATACATCTAATATACTATTAACCACTTGACTATACAAATGTGCGGGCAATATTTTAGTATAATTAATTGTACTATCTTGAAGACCTGACTGAAGAATACTAAAAATAGAAAGATTGTATACAAAGTTTTCAAGTTGTGTATTACCAGAAGCCTTTGCGTAATCTAATAAATTGTTTATAGACTCAATTAATACATCATTTTTAAATGTAGTCATTTTATTTCTAAACAGTTTAATATTATCTTGATCATCAACATTATTGGCAAATATAGGTATTAGTTCTTTAATTGCTAAATTTTGAGATATGTTATAATCTTCAGAATTTTTAAGTAATTGTAATTGTTTAGTGATAGAATTTTCTCCCATCATTAATTCTTTAAACTTAGCAGATATATTTGTTTCAATCTCCCCAAGTTTAAAATTTGTATTCTGAATAACATATGTAATAAAAAATCTCTGATATTTATTTATTAATAATGACTTATCATCATTGGAAATAAACTTTTCTCTGTCTTCTAAAAACTCATACATTTTTTCAAATACAGGATATGCTCTTCTATCTAATGAAATAAACATGTTTTCAAATACGGAAAAAAGATCTTCTTTTTGTTTTTTCATTTCCCCAATAAATGTCTTATCTAAAATAGAATCCGGGTTCTTAATAAATCCTGCTTCAAGCATTCTATTCCATCTAATAAGCTGCAATTGATTTTCAATAATAGTTTTTGTTTTTTTATTATCATATCCTATTGCACCAATAAATTCAGTAAGATAGCTTGACTGCTCAACATAATCTAAATAATCTGTTAATAACATAATCTGCATAGCTGCATCATCTTCTGTAATCTTATATTTAGGATTATTTAGATTTTTAATTGCATTCTTTAACTCATCTACTGTTGGCTTTTTATACTTGTTTTTGATTTCATTAATTCCTTGAAATAATTTTTCTTTAAGAGCTTTTATTTCCACTCTTAAATTAATCACTTCTTGTTCATTAAGACTTTCTGTAGTATTTAATATATTTGTTTTTTCATTAATCTGATCAATAACAGAAGACATTTCATTATTGTATATTTTCACATATTTAGAAATACTATTAATAAAAATTTGCTCTCTAAAAGTTACATTTTTATTTACTTTTCTGAAAATTGAGTTATTCATGTTTTCTGACTTCATAAAATTCTCAACAGCAGGTTGATTAAATAAATATGCAATTTCTTTCATTGGCACCCCAAGCTTTTGTAAATAGAACCAAGTGCCAGCAGTATTAAAATTAATATTTAAAGAAAATACAAAAGGATCTTTAGCAGCATCTACAAATCCAGAAAGTGCTTCAGATATATTTTCAGAAATCCATCTACCTTCAGCATCTGTTTTAGCATTTATGTAAAACTCACCTAATTTAGACTCGTTATGAGAAAGATTAATACTTATTGCTTTTACATATTTTCCATCTTCTGTTTTAAATTCGGGATCATATTTAACTAAGAATTTCATTTTTGAAACTTCATACTTACCAGATAATACAATATCTGAAATTTGTGACATAATGTGACTTGTAGATTGCAATGCTGCAATACCAACAAGACGCTTACCAGTTAAATATCTTTCACGTGTTTCAGCTGATTGAATAAATTTACGAAGAGCAAGCATAGAATTTTCAGCATCTTTCTTTCCTTTAAGATCATTAATTTCATTAGCTAATGATTTAAGAGTGGCTGTACTATTAGGCATTATAAGCTGACGATAGTTTTCTGGCATGGAAATTAATTCTTCCATAGTTTCTCTTAATTCATTTTGAAGAGATTCCATACTATCTTGTCCGATTTCTACATATTCAATACTTTCAATAATGGGTGTAAATGCTTTATTATTAATCCTATTATTCTTAATAACATCTTTACGATATTTATTATACTTTATTAACGCATCTTTAAATGTAGTGTAAAAAATATAATCTTCACCAGTGATGTTTTGCGCAACTAAATAATCTTCAAGATCTCCAAATTTACCCAATCCGCTTCCAGCTGAAAATTGATTTAAATCTTCAACCATGTCTTTAAATTCTTCTTCCGTAAGATTTTTAATTTTATTTTTTACAGTTTTTGGAAGATCTTTATAATAGTCAGTTGATTTAAAATCATTTATTGTTTCCTTAGTGAATCTAGTATATTTTAATTTATAATTAGGAATATACAAATTCATTTTATCAATATCAAAGTCAGATCCTGCCTTACCTACTATTTCAGTAGGCACTACAATCATATCTCCACTTTCTCTTGGTAAAAATCCTTTTACTACTATATTTTCAATAGAGTTCATACCTTGTGTTGGAATACGAAAACCAATCATATTAAGAAGTCTCTTATCCATGTTTGCTGGTATTTGATAAACCCCATTTACAAGTTTCATTCCAAAATCTTCAGGTTCAACATTTTCAAAATACCAGGGAATATAAATTTCCATTTTGGAAATCTTTCCATCTTTTAATTCATAGAATTTTAAATCAGATGATGTAGGAATAAGAGATTTAGTTTCATCTTCTGTTAACTGATCATCGGGTTTCATCTCAGTATATACACCGTCTTTTAAATACATCATGGTTCTGTTGGTAGAATTGTATCCCGTAAATGCAACCTGTACAGCAGGTTTACCAAACATTTTAGCAGATATAACTCTGCTATCCATTATAGAGTTTAATATATTATCTATTTTATCTCTATTAGCTAATGTATCAAATCTATATAACAATCCTTTAGTGTTAGGATTTACATCAAGTGCATCAACTAAATTAGAGGGAAGATCTCGTTTAGTTAATTCTTTACGTAAAAGATTAATCATGTTAGTGTAATCATTTACGGTGTAACTACCATCTTTTTCTTTTGTTATTCCTAATTCAACTAAAAGTTGTTCTTTACCTTTTTTAACTATATTTTCAATAAGTCTATTATAATTTGTAATTAATACTTCTGCTCGATCATTAATATATTTACCATTCACTTTAAAATTAGACATGATAAGTTTTGTAAGCTGAGTACCTCTAACTACTTTGTTTTTATAAACAGCAGGTTGTTCAGATTGAATACCGTAAAATTTAGTATATAGTGATTGAACTGGTAATCCAGAAGGTAATTGCCATTGTTTATTTTTTAATTCAATATTAACTGCACCATCATTTTTAATTATAGAAACAAACTCACCAGTTTTAGGATTAAGCATTGCCCCCACTTTTTCACCAGATTCAAATCCAATAACATCTATTTGATTATTTTGTGCAGCTAAATATAACTTTTCATATTCAGTGCCCTCAACACTTCTGTAAAATTTAGGTTGTACCGAGTGTTTTAAAAATACAGTGTGCATCATTGATGTGTTCACTGCATATCCAAAGTATTGAGGTTTAATTACAGGAAGAGGCACGTTAGGATTGCCTTTTTTAAGAATTCCTTCTGCCCATTTAACTGCGTATTTTCCTTTGTTATATGTTTTATATGCAGGATCTGTTTTAGATTTATTAGATCTTGCAACAACTTCATATGCAATTTCATAATCTATTTGATCTAATTGTTTTTGAGAAAGCTTACCACTTAAAAATAACATGTCCCTATACATATCACTCATAATCCAACCTTGACCATCTGCCTCATTTAATTCTACATATGCTTTAATTTCTCCTGTAAATTTACCATCTTTAAGAATAAAGTTCTTAAATGTACCATCTTCATTAAAATTTGCACCCACTCTATTTTGTGCTTCTGTTAAAGATATACCATCTAAAAGAATCGACTTATATAAATTTTCAGCTATCTGCTTGTAAAAATTAGATACGGCAGTTACATCTTTAAATGATATATTTTTAAATGTTTGAATCTTTTCAGAAGCTCTTATTTTTTCATCAAATCTAGGAATTAAACTATCCATTTTAGATATAATGTGAGGATTGTCTACTATCGCATCTTTGGACGAATTGATACCATTAGCACGTTTTGCCAAGTCTTTATAAAGAGCAGGGTGTCCATATAACAATTTATGTTGTTCTGTAACTGCAAGTTCTTTATTTATTGTAATATATTTTACAAGTTTTTCTAATTGATTTCTTGTTATGTTACTACTATCAATTTGAAAATAATCATTAAGCACTTGAGTATTAATAGCATCCGTTGTAAATTGATCTTCTGTAATCTGATTTATAATTCCAAGTTCTATCAATGCATCAATTGTAAAGTTTACAGTTTCTTTAAGATCGTTTTTAATAAGTTCTTTGATGACATTATCTGCTAAAAATTCTTCTTTAGTTATTTTACCAGCAAGTAAGTTTTCAAATCTAACCTGTAATCCTGATTTTCTTTCACCTGATTTTTTAAGTTCCTTTTCTGTTTTAAATTTAAGAACATCTTTAAAGTGACCAAGATATTTTACATTATCACTATAATATTGAATATTCGATTTTAAAGCTTTTTCTACTATTGCGGCATCAATTTCATCCTCTAAATGTTGTAAATAAATATCCAACACCTTATTAAAGTTAGGATTGTCAATATCATATTCAGCTATTCTTGCACTAATAAAAGGTTTAGAAAATGTTAATCCAAATTCTGAACTCTTATCTGAATTAATAATTGTAAAATAAATTGGTTTCAATCCTTCTTTATCTGCATTTATTATATAATTAATTTCTTGCATTATCCTGTCAGGATATGTAAGATTAGCTGTATCAACACCATTTGTATCCATTGAAGTTACACCAGAAATAAGGGTGTAATCAATGTTATTTTTTTTATTACCATTTTCATCAAATATTAATCCTCCTGGTTTTAACAATTGTGAATTAGTTTGATACGCAAATACATTCACAACTTGTTCTCCATTTTCATCATATCCCGCTGTACCAAATTGAGGATTCGATGCTACAAAATCAGCAAGTGTTTTAGATTCATTTAATGAAGAAAGAACATAGTTTATGCTAGCAGGCAATGTAATAGAATATTGAGTTTCTCCAGAAGCTGTTGTATGAGTTAAGACTGAGCTATCGTATCTCATTATTTTCTCAATATCAATTAGCTTTTTCATATTACCAGACTCAGGTCCAATATTAGAATATAAATCTGCAATATTGATTATGCTATTTTCTTCATTACTAATAATTGAATTTTTAATTTTTATAAAAGAACTAATAACATCAGATCTTTTGTTTATTATATTCAAAGGAATATCAGAAATAGTTTTGTTTTCTTTATATTCAACTCCAGTAAATGCTACACCCATATCTTTTAAATACAGTAATGCTGTTTGAATAGATATGTTTTTATCATTATTATTTTTTAATTTTAAAAACTCTCTGTATTGAACGCTTTTTTTATCAAATACAATATTACCTGTATCATCAATTCCTAAAAGCTGATTATTATTTTCTTCTTTATCAGTTACAAGCTTAAGATTTCTTGGAAGTTCTCCCTGCCATTCTTCACGAATTCTATCTTCATTTGTGCTCTCTAAAGCATTCATTAAATAAATTGAAGAATCTTCGTTGATGATAAGTTTTGAAGGTGTATTTTTTTTATTCATTAAGCTTTTTTCAAAGCCAATCAACAATTTTAAATCATCAATGTTTATATTTTCCTTTGTAAAATAATTAATTGCTTCACCTGAGTATTTTAATCTTTTTTTCAATTTGTTAATCCATACAAAATTAGGTTTGTATTGATTAACTTTTTTATCGAAATACTTTTCATCAAGTTTTTTAAACATTGCTTTTAAAGCATCAACAAACAACACTTCTCCGTTTTGATCAACTTCTAATTTAGAATATGTACCATTCAATTCATTTAAAAGTAAATTTAATGTTGCATCATAATCAACAAGTTCAGGTAAATTTAACGAATTTTTCTTAGTGTATATTTGATTTGTTTTAGAATCATATATATCTTTAGTTAAACTACCAATGAGAATTTTAAATGACGTAGCAGTTAATCTTCTAGGATCTATATAGATTGTGTCTCTAATACCAGAAGTATCAACTACATCTAATTCATTAGGAGCACTATCTTCTTCAGCACCATCTTTTACTTCTGCAAATTGTAATCCATACTTTTGTAATGATTGCTTTAATATATTATATACAATTGTTGAATTTTGAAATGCATTTTCAATCATTGACGCATATCTATTCTTTTCACTAAACTTGTTGTATGCAATATTTTTTATTTCATTGTTTTCTTCTACTGTTAAATTTCTACCGATTTGTTTTTGATAATTAATAAAAGTTGGTGCAAAATAATTTGTAAAAAATATGGATCCCTGTCCAAACAATTGTTCATAAATATTAGACATACTTGTTTCAAAAAGCTTTCTTAATATTTTATTATTGTTTTCATCTTCTGTAAGAAGAGATTCAATATTTAAAGAAATAAAGTTTCCTTTATTATCTGTAAATAAATTAGGATTATGAAGATTCTGAAAGAAATATGAACTTAACCCATCAATAAATTGTGTAGTAAATTCTTGTGTTGTATTTGGTACCACCTCTCTATATGATGTACCCATTTCAGAAATATCCCTAGCAAATCTTACATTGGAATAATTACCTGCATTAATTTTATTAAAGAGTTTATTAATGGCGGATTCACCTTCAGATTTTTCTTTTTTAGAAAGACCTACATATTTTTTTATTGTGCTCCAAAGATCTTTAAAGAACTGTTTAATTTTTCCAAAAAATCCTTTTTCTTCAGTGGATATTTGTTCTTGTTCAGAAAGAATATAATTTCTAAATTCTTCAGCAAGCATTTCTCTAACATCATAGTGTGATGCTTCAGAATAATTTTTTGTTTCTTTTGAGAAAGGATTAGTAAAACTTCCTTCTCTATTTCTAAATTCTTCAACAAATTCATTCTGTTCTTGTACAGTTAGATAGGCATTCCAAACGGCTTCAAATGCTTCATGAAAACCGGTTCCTATTTCTGCATTTTCATATATATAAACAATACTATTTTTAAAAGCACCCCAAGCTTTTCCATCAATTAATTCTGCAACTTTAACAACTTTAATATTTGGAAGTTTTGATTTAAACCATTCTTCTACTTTTTTAAAATCTTCAGTTTGTATTACAGATTGCTCAAGTTGTAATCTATATGCTTCATTGGGTTTAACACCACCTAATCCAGCACTAAGAATATTTACACCACCACTTTGATTAAATGCTTTTAATGCTTCTTCTTTTTCTGATTCAGAAAGAGGTTTTGGTTGTTCGGGAGAAACAGGTTCTACAAAAATACCCTGAGCTTGTATTTGTTCTAATCTTTTACCAATTGAAATAGGTTCAGTTTCAGCATTAATATTTTTACTGACTTGTTCAGCTACTGGTTGTGATTCGGTTTTAAAACTAAATGTAGGAATTTGTCCAGGAATTAATGTTATAGATTCTGGATTTGTATTTTGTTTAATTTCGGGTTGTGCTGTTTCTTTTTCAATAGACGACACATCAGTAGCTGTTCCAAATTTAAATATTGGAATTTGACCAGAAACTAATTGAATTGCGGCACCACCAACTCCAGGTATTGTTACAGCAGATTGATTTTTATAATTAATAATAGGTTTAAAATCATCATCAACATTTCTATATGTAAGATTTGAACTTTTAACTTGAGGAGTGTTCACATCTGTTTCACTATACAATGGTGTATTGGTGTATACTACAGGAGTAGATGTTTTAAATAAATATTCTGTGTAATTTGAATATTCCGCGTCTATAATTACATTATTATCTTTATCTACTACCGGAACATAGAATGGAATATTTGTTTTTGTTAATAAAGAGTTATTAACCTGATGTCTTAATTCAGAAACAATATCTTCTTTATTTTCTTCAATGATAGATGGGTTTAAATCATACGGAGTTCTACCTCTATATAACATTCCAGTTTGATTAATGTAGAACTTATTTTCCGATTCAATAACATTATCATCAGTTGCCCAAAATACCAATCCTTTAAAATATGATAAAATTAAATTTTTGTTTGCTTCTTCATCGGTAGTTAATTTTTCAACTTTTTCTTTCTGATAAATTTTTGCATAATATTTAAGCAGACTAATAAAGTTATCTTTTTCTTCTTGGGTTAGCTGTCTATTAAACAATCTAAAAATCTGACCATCATCTCTTTTCATATAAAGACGACCGGGCTTAATACCATCAGATTTATCTGTAGCAACTTTTAGTTTAATACCTTGACCATTTGGATGTCTTAAATTAGCAAAGTCAGTTGTATTTTCTTCAATAACTCTACCTTGTAATTCAAGTTCTTGAGGTAATCCATTTTCTCCCATTGGAAGCATCACTTGCTGACCTACAGTTTTTCCAGTGATAGGAATATACATATCAGCATTTTCAGAAACAGTAGCTCTGATATTTTTTACAAAATCTCTATATTTAAAGATCATGTTGGTTATCTGCTCTTTTGTAACACCTTTTGTAGTAAATCTTTCTTCCACCCATTCTACCGCACTGCTTATATCACCAAATAATTGTTCTTGATTCATCCTCAAACTTGTATAAACAATATTATCAGATGTAGGATTATCTATTTTGTTTCCAACTATATCAACCGGAAAATAATTTTCACCTTCTTTTCTAACTACAACAACTTTAATATCATTTTCATCAATAGTAATATTATAAGGATCATTAGCTCTTGTTACAGGCATTAAAAAATATTCACCACCTTCTACGTTTACATTATCAGTAAATTTAAAAAATCTAGCATTACCGCTTTCTTGATTTATTTCTGTATCATTTTTATCTATATAATGTCTTCCAGTAGTAAGATATAAACCTGTTAAACCAATAAGAGGTCTTTTAAATTCATCTTCGCTTACAAATAAATCATCACCATTAACAACTTCTACAATATTTGCATCAGGATTTAATTTTGCGTTTTTAGCTCTTTCAGCAGTTGTGGTTTCAAATTGAATTCTTCTTCTTTCTTTTATATAACCAACTTCTTCAAATAATTCATTTTGAATATATTTTAAAAAGTCAACTCTTTCTTGAAGTGTAGATAGTTCTCCAAGTTGTGCCGATGCTTGTTGAAGTCTTTGTAGTTTTGGATAGAGCTCATTATTAATTTTATCAAATGCATTTTTTGCATTTTTAAAAGCACCACTTAAATTAAATACTACTTGACTATATAAATTATTTTGAACAATCCCCTTTCGTAAAAATTTTAAAAATTCTATTTTATCTGCATCTTGACTATTATCTTCTATTTCTTTCAAATATTTTGTAAGCCATGCTTTGCTATTATCACTATTAAGTATATCAATTACATCAATATATTTACTTAATTTTTTCCAAATTTCTTTTGCTCTTTCAGAAAATTCTTTAAACTTTTCAATTAATTCTTTAAGTTCTTCAATTTCAAACTCCGTATCTTCTACAAGTTTATCTACCTGTTCTTTGCTATATCTTTTTGTTATTAATTCTTTTCTATAATCTTCAAGTTTAGATTCAGCTTCACCATAAATTGTACCAGTTTCATCTGTTTGAAAAACTTCTTTAGTTTTTTCAATTTCATCTAATGCATTATAATAGTTATTTCTTGCTTCAACAAGAGATTCATTTAATGTATTTAAATCTTCTAATTCTTCATTTAAATTAACAATGGTAGATTCAATAGATTGAATAGCATTTGGAAAACTATTAATCTTTTCTTTCATTTTAATATACTCAGCCTTCTTTCTACCTGTTTTCGAAGGAGGATTTTTTTCTATATAATCTTGCGCACTAGCAAGTTCTTCCTGAAATAATTCTAATTCAGCTTGTAAATCCTGAAGTCTTTTACTGTTGCTTTCTTTTTTAGCTTTTGTTTCTTCAAGCTTTTCTTCAACACGATTAATTAAATTAACTAATGCTGATTGTTGATCTTCTAAATCTTGAACATTTTGTTTTTCTGCTTCTTGTAAAAGAATTTCTTTATTTATAGAATCAATAATTAATCCAAATCCAGAAGGCTGTCTTTTAAGAGCATATTTCTCATAATACTTTAAATTGAAAGGTACTTTAATAACTTTCATTTTACTCTTAGAATTAGGGTTTTTATACTGCATGTAGAGTTTAAAAACTCCATCTTCAGTGTATTCACCAACAAGAGCAGCATCAACACTTACACTTGTATCTGTATAATCATTTTCGTCAAGTCTATGAGGCTTACTATATTTCTTATTAATTTTAATTCTAAACTGCTTATCTCTATTTACATAGAAAAACCTTTCAAATAAATCAAGATTTTTAAAATTTTTAAGAAGACCAAACTCATTAGCAAATTCTTCTGCTGTTTTAGTTTCCAGAGTTGGTTGATAGTTTAATTGATATGTAATATTATCACCTTCAATAGAAACTATTTTAATAATATTTTTTGTATACTTTGATTTTTTTAATTTCTTATCTTCTGTAAGATAAAAGTTATTTTCTACAATTTGAATACTGCCAGGCTCACCATTAATGTCTACTACATCAATTGTAATTCTATTTGCATTCTCATCATAGATTTCATCTAATTGTTCTGCAATAGAATTTGCCTCTTCTATTGTTTCAAATTTATCAACATACGTACCTTTTGGAGAAAAAAGCACATATTTATTTTTAAGTCTTAATACAAAGTGTTTATTATTTTTTGGATTTTTTTCAATATAATCCTTACCTGCATCCTCATACATTTTAGTGTCACCCATCATTTCCATAATTTCACCAAGATGGGCTTGATGCAATCCTTCAAAGCCTGCTGGATTAGCAATAGTATTAAAATAACTTACAGCATCTTCAAAGTCTGTTTGTAAACGAAGATAGTCAAATATGTCCCCTACAGCATTATTAATAACATCTGTAGTGGTAATTACACTAACATCCGGGTTATCAAGTTTTAATATTTCAGATATTGCTTGTGAATTTTCTTTTAGAAACTCTGCTTTAATTTTTTTAATTTCATCAACGTTATCTCCAGCTTCTTCAATTTGTGCAGAATATTTTTCAACACTTTCTTTATATTTATTAAATAAATCGAGTTTTTGTTTTTTCTCCTCTTTTAATTTTGGATCAGATGTTGCTTCAAACTCTTTTTGTAAAAGTTCTAATTCTTTCTTAAGAGTAATGGAAGGAGAAGTTAAAGAATATAAAGAATTAAAATTTAAATTAGGAAAATTATTTTTAATATTAGTAAGAATTTCTTTTTGTCTTTTAGCAACATCTAAATAAGTAGATTTAGAAAAAGCCATTTGATTAATTGCTTCTTCTGCTGCCATATAGTTTGCAACTTCTGCATTATATTCAGGAGTACCCACCTTATAATTTTTTGGATTATAGGGGTTTCCATAATTATCTCTTATTTTTTCATAAGTGTCTTTTACTTCTTTTACTTTTGATTCAAATGTACTAACCAACCCAGTCATTACATTTTTAGATTGTTCTTCTGATAATCCATCATAAAGCGAACCTGCATATGCTTGTTTAAATTCATCTGGATTAAGATCACTGATAGATTCTTTCATTCTATCAATAATAACATCCTCCATTCCAGACTTTACAATGTTTAATACATATTTATTAATAAAGTCATTTTTACTATCCCAATATTCTTTTTTTCTACCTTCTTTTCCATTTAATCTCATAGAACTATCAAGCTCAACAAGAGATCTGTAAAAATCAGTTTTATTGTTAGTGGATTGATTTAATAAAGCAACAAGTTTATTTCTTTCTTCATTTGCTCTTTGTACACTAGATTTATATCCATCTGTATTAACTGTTTTATCATATAAGCTTTTTGCACCTTTTATACCACCACCTAATACATTTAAAATACCACCAGTTAAAAAACCACTCATGAATGTTTTTAAACCATCCATGGTAAGTTGTTCTTTAGCACCGGCATATAGAAAATCATTAATTCCTTTTTGATTTAATCTTTGCTGTTCTGTACCATAATTATATAAATACCATTGTTTAGTAGCACTATCAATAACATCTTGTCCAGTTTCTTGTAAACCCTCAACTACATTTGTTTTAGCATATTCTAATGGAAACTTAATAAGTGTTTTAAATGGAGAAGTTTTTAATTGATGTGTAAAGGCAGCAACTCCTTTCTTTGCAACAAATAAATCACCACCTTCTTTAATTGTTTTCTTAGTGTTAGTGAATATACCTTTTGCTACTAAATCATCATCTAAAAATCTAGTTCCTTTAAAAGTTCTCAATATACCATCAAATGCAATCTTATCTGTTAAGGCAATCCATGCTGCCTGAACTGCACCTTCTGTTTGAACTGTTTCAAAAGCTTTCTGTTTAAGTTTAGTTTTTAATTCTTCACTGGGTTCAAAACCATTTATATTTTTATATTCTTCAATGGCAGTTTCATATGCTTCATTCATGACAGGTGCTACAGTAGCTTTTGCTTCTGTAATGCCTGCGTTAAGCATTCTAAGATCTCTATAGAATGCTCCAAAACCACGAGCTGTAGTTCTTAAAGCACCAACACCTTGACCAAATGCTCTTTGATCAATTCTTGCAACTTTAGAAAAATCTGTTATATACTCAGCAGTATTCTGTAAAGGATTAACAAATTTAGTCACTGAGTTGTTAAATATTTTTCTTAATACATTTGTAGACTGTAAAGACTTTTCAAGATTTCTAGTATTATTAATTACTTTTCCTAACTTAGATGCAAGTTGAATACTTCTTGCTGCTTGAATTTCAGATGCACCACCAAAAGTAGCAGCAGTTAGCGCACTTAATGCAAATTCTTCTGCTGCTATTTCTAATACAGCTCCTATTGCATATCCACTTTGTTGTATCATATTGCTAAAGTTAGATACATTCCAAAATGTATTTCTATCTTCTTGTGTTTGAAAAATATGATATTTATTATTGAAATCATTTTGCCAACTGTTAATAGCTTCAAGTTCACTTTGTTTAAATGGACTATCACCTTTAAAAATATCCACGGTGTCACCCCACGAAAGAAACTGATCTTTCATCTGACTGAGTGCTAATGAACCAGAACCCATTATAGCATTAGATAGTTTATTCCAATTTGTTTGTGCACTACCGTAGGTTTCTTCAATATCCATTCCAGGAATAACACCAATATCTTGAAAATAATCAGATTGTAAAGCAGATTGAAATCCTGGAACAGCAGGTGCTTCAAATCTTTGTGCTTGTATAAATGGATCTTGTTGTAACTTTTGTTTTCCAAGTGCCATACCGCGATCTATATCGGCATCTGATAATCCTATCAATTTATATTGCGGTTGACTTGTAGAAGTTAATTTATCAAATGTTAATTTATCAAAATTTAATTCTTTAAAGGGATTTTCTGGAACAAAAGTTTCAAGTGTTCTAATGTTTTGAACTTCAGGAACTATTGGTGTTACCTGTTCTTCACCTATGGTTAAATTTTTTAAATTACTTTCCATGTATATTGTTTATTTACTATTTGTAAAATTAAATAAAATGTGCTAAACTAACTAATTATCTGCTAATATAATAACCATTGTTTTTCATTCTGGATATATACTCTTCATTGGTTTCTCCTGGTAATTTTACTGTACTTTTTTGTTGTGTTGCTTGCTGTACAGGATTTTGCATTATTAATTTTTCTTGTTGAGCTTTTTGTTTAAGATAGCTTTTAATTCCATTAGCATTATTAAACGTCTGTTCTCTAAGTGTTCTTAATATGTTATCAACCCCAAATGTTTTATCATAATATTCTATTTTCCTTTCTCCATCTACAAATGAATTTGTAGCAGGATTATACCCTTTCATAGAATATGTTAATACAAGTTGATCATTAGCTCCTTGATTTAATGTATAATCATAATACAACTCATTTTTTTCATAATCTGAAGCTTTAATTCCCTCAGATAACATTTTATCAGTAATTACACTTGACATATAATCATCCTTTGCAAAAGTGCTAAAAACATTTTTATTAATATCTAACGATATACCATTTTTAATTATTGAAGAAATAATAGGTTCTAGTTGTGTTTTAATTTGCATATCACCTTTTATTGCTAAACTTGCAATATTATCTATTAATTTTTTAGTATCAAATTCTAATTTAACATTTGATTTATCAGCGTTTGTTCCTGTATAAGATAAATAAGCATTAGATAAAGATTTATCTAAAACAGTTTGATTTCCAAATAATTCTCCTAAAACTTTAATTAAAGCATCTTCATCTACATCTTTTTTTAGTTGTTCCCAGTTTGATGGTTTAATAGTTGTTGTTCCTTTTATTAAATTATCTCTATTATCAGCTACTGCTGATGTAGCAATGGAAGTAGCTTTATCTCTTGTAAGGTCTTCTGTGTTATTAGAATATCTCAATTGTCTACTAAATATCCATGTATCTATATCTTCACCACGTTTTGAAGCAAATTGCTGAAATGATTTTGACCTATCTAATTCATATTGTTTTAATTTATTAGAAACATCATTTGGCATACCAATTTTTTCAACAAGTTCTGTAAGATCATATATTTTTTCACCATCGTTATATTCATAATGCTTTTCTGTAATAACATTTGGATCATTTTTATCACCATAATATTCTCTTCTATTTACTGGTTCAACATTAAGTCTTCCATCTATAAAAGCTTGTGCAATATCCTGTGGTAATTTACCATAAGAAATCAAGTTTTCATTTGTTAGTGCCGTGTTTGGTAAAAGCCAATATTTTGTATCTGCTTTATAAACAGGTATATCTTTTGCTAAATCTATAACATATTGTGAATCAATCGGTTTGAAATTTCCATATTTATCTTTACTTTGTACAACACTAATAAATTCTTTTTTAGGAATCCGTTTATAATATTGTTGTTGAAAATCATTATCTATTTTTGATATTACGTTATATTTCTTAGCTGCATCTTCATATTCAATTCTATTACGCATAAACTCAGGACTTTGACTAGCAAAAGTATTTGTTGACGCGTGTGTTATAAGTTGATTTAACTGAGATGCTGGCGATTGAGTAAATGCGGTAATATCATCGCCAAGAATTTTTTTATCTTTTAATTCATTAAAAGCTGATTCTATTTCAGACTTTAAAAATTTGGGATCGTACTTTCCACCAGAAGCATAATGATTTAAATAATCAACATATTTATTAAAATTTGAAATAGTTAATAAATCACTTTGATTTAATGCATTAGCAGCACTAGTAGTCATTAAGTTACGAGTAGAACTTAAATTATTAGCAAATGTTTTATAGTATGAATCTTCAGGCTGTCTTTGTTGTCCATATATACTTTCAACTGTTGGAACATTTTGTTGTTCACTTTGAGTTAGGTTTTTTCTAAGTTTTGTAGTAGTACCAGCTGGAGCTGCTGTTCCTGGAATCATATTAGTAGTTGTTCCAGTTGCACCAATAATAGCATCAACATTACCATCACCATCTGTATCTATATATCTGTCATTTGCAAATCCTTGTTGTTGTCTTCTTTCTTGAGATTCCAATCTTGCATTAAGCATCTCAAATTGTAAATCTATTTTTTGAGAAGCTACATATGAAGCATCAGACGTTATTTCTTGTTTAGATGCAGCACCTCTTGCTTTTGCATTTTCTATTATAAATCTATCTTTAAATAATTCTGTAAAATAATCTTCACCTTTTGTATTATAAAAATCACTACTTTGTAAACTACTAATCTTACTATTATAATTATTAATTGTAGATTGTAAACCACTATATAATTTTTCTTTTTCAAGATAATCTTTATATTCTTTAGAATCAGTGGTTAAAATACCAAGTGCTAATTTACCTTTTTCTGGATTAAAAAGTGATTCTTTTATTGTATTTAACTCTTTTTCTAATCCTTCGTATTTATCATCACCTTTAAGTTGTGCATTATAAATTTTAAGTTTTTCATTATATGTTGCAATATTATTAGCAGCATAGTTTTCTTTTACAGAACGTTGTGCTTTTTCTTTAGACATTTCTGGATTTGCAGACATTAAATTAAAAACAGATGATTCAAATTGTGTAACACCTTGCACCTTAAATATATCATTTATATCAGGTCTGTTTTTTACTATACTATTTAAAACATCCTCATAAAGTTCAGAAGTACCTTGACCATTTGTTATTTTATGAATATATCCAGGTGTTGTATATGATTGCACAATTCCATCACTATATCCTAAATTTTTTAATTCTTTTGTTATTTCACTATTAACATCAATATATGGTATAAATGGTCTAATCTGTACATTCTCTATAGAACCATCACCACGTTTTGTTAATGCCATTTCTTTTCTAAAAAGGTCTACATAAACACGTCCATATTCCCATGCTTGATCTCTATCTTCTTTTTTATCAGAAGTTCTTAATTTTTCATAACGGCTTACTTCTTGTTGATATTGTTTACTTTTAGTATAATCGTTTAAAAAGTCTTCGTCTTCCCAAAGTGGAGAAAACAATCTTTCAGCTTGTTCAACATTTTGTGAAATAGATAAGTCTTGCGTAGAAATAGTTTTTAAAGCATTTTTTGTTTGATCTAAAAACTTTTTTCTAAACTCTACATTGTCTGGACTTGACAATAAACTATTTGTTATCTTGGAATAAGCATTAGAAATTTCATCATAACCTTTCTCATATCTAGCTGTTGCCTTTTGTAAGGCATTTGCTAAATAAGGAAAATTAGGAGTGTATTGTACAGGATTAAAACCGTTATCTGTAACACCAGGCAAATATGTACTCATTTCTATGTATTATATTATAAATATACTTTATAAAGTTAAGACTAAAAAACCAAACTTATTAAGTTTGCTATATTTAATTTCTAGACTTTCTACCTTTTGTTTGGTCATTCATCATTCCTTGTTGCATTTTCATATAATCTAGATATTCACTTACACTCATATTAGCATCTTTTGCTGCTTGTGCAATATCTTTTGCACTCATTTTTCCTGTATCAGATTGACTATTAAAAAATCCCTGCATAGATTTAGGACTATGAAAATATATAGTTCCAGTTCCAGGTCTAACACCATAATAAGGACTTTCAGTCATACTCATATTATAAAGATCAGCTGCATTTCTTTGACCTTGTGTATAAGCTTGCAAAACACCTGTACGTGCTTGTCTCATAGCATTCTGATATTGTTGCTCACCTATTACACCAGCATCATATAGACGTTTTGCTCTTTGAGCATCAAATTGTGCTTGTTGATTAGCTGTATTAGCAGCTTGCTGTGCAGCTTGATTTCCAATGGCAACATTTTGATTAGCATATTGTCCAATAATATCAGCAGCATTTTTACCAAATTGTCCAGCGTTAAAACTATATCTGGATTGTGGACCAGCAAACATACCGGCAGCTTGTCTTGCAGCATTCATTTGTTCTGCGTTTGCAGCCAAAGCTCTGTTAGGATCAAGAAATGAAACTTCAGGTCTTTGAAATTTCATAGTTGGTTCAAAAGGATTAAACTTTCTAACACCTGCCATATTAACTATTGAATTCAAAAGATTAAGTTTATCAGGATTTGTCCAACCATATTTAATTGGAGAACTGTTATATGTTGTTATATTATACGCTTGTTCATTACCATCTTCTTCTTCATTTATAATATTAGGTTCATATTCAATTACACCTTCCTGCATCAAGTCTTTTTTGGGTGCAGTATTAAGATCTAATGAACGTGATTCAGCTTGTTTAAATGTAGTACCATATATATCATTAAATTCAGAAGGTTTTCTTGGTCTTTCCATTTCTACATTGGGACCAGGTTCCATAAAATCTTCTGCAATATTAATTTTAGAAGGCTCGTTATTTTGAGAACCATTTCGATATTTATAAAAACCACCATATTTCATTCCTCCTCCATACATCATACTACCACCATACATTGCTTCAACTGGATTTTTCATTTCTTCTCTAGGATTCTCTTCTATTTGTTCTTGAGATTCAACATCAGAAGCTTGCATCATCTTTGCATAATATTCTTGTGCAATATTGGGAATACCTTGCGGATATCCTTTCTTACCTTCTTGTACAAGAGCAAGTTGTGCTAATTTCTTATTATAATTTTGAATCATCAGCTCTGCTGTACGTTTCTTAATAGAATCAGCTCTAGGATCTTCAAGAATAGCTTTATACTTATTAAGATCATATTGTTTAGCTAATTGGGCCGGAGTAAATTTTTTAGATGATTTTTCAGACTTACCAAATACACTAAGCACAGAACCGCCCATTTTCATCTTCTTTGTATCAGAAAAAATAAATGTACCTTCAGGAACATTTAATGGTACACCACCTTCAGTGTGTCTTTTACCTTTTATATTGTAATGACTTTTAGTTCCATCTTCTTTTGGAACTACAGCAGTTTCACCACCCTCTGCTTCAATGTTTGCATACTCTCTTGGAACAGCAGACAACGTATTATTAACATCTAACTCTTCATCAGTATCTTGATTCATCCAAAGTCTTCTAGAACCAAGATCTAATCCATATCCCATCTGACCACCATAAGCAGCAGTTTGCATATCATACCCCATATTAGAATCTTGGTCTTGTGATTCAACACCTTGCAATTCTTGATACATTTGCATAATGGTTTGTTTTTGTTCTTCTTCTTCCATTTGTTGAAGTTGTTGAACAAGTTGTTGAGGATCGACATTTTTAGCTTGAGCATATGCTTGTATAACTTGCATAATTTGCTCTTGAGGATTACCACTTTGTTGTTGCATTGTCATATCTCCACCATCTTGATATTTAGCAGGATACTTTTTTATTTTGACTTTGTATTTCATTATTGTAAATTTAATCTAAAAATTCTAACTGACCACCAGCTTTTAAAAATTGTTGAATTTGATCTTCATCCATTTCTACCACCTGTCCACCAAGTTGACCACCTTTTTTCATAAGTTCAATGTGTATATGATCATTCTCATATATTATATCTTCAATGCCAAATTGTTTTTTAATTGATGGATTGGATTTTAAATAATTTTTTAATTCGGAATATGTTTTTTTATTTGAACTATTTGCACCAATATCTATAGCTTTATTGCTATAATGTTTTGAGCCTTTCATATGTCTGCTATCATTTCCAGAACTTAAAACTACACCAGGAAATATTTGAGATACTACATTTGCAAAACTAATTAAATTTGGATGTAAGTTTTTAATATTAACATTTGATGATTTAGTTTTTATATTAGAAGCATTAGAATAGTTGTTATACATATTATTTCGAACTGGTTCAAGTTTTCTTAGCTCATTATAATTTATAGAATTACCTGACAATTTATTATATAAATTTAATTTTTCTTTAAAATCATTTCCCCAAGTTTTTTTGTTACCATAATCAGAACGTGGAACTATATCATAAACAGATAAATCTCCTGATGCAGCACGTTTTGCAAATGCAGGATAATACCAAGCTCCTAATGAATATGGACCATAATTTTTAATATGCTGCTGCATTATAGTTTTTGCAGCAATGTATTCTGCATTGGCATCTGTCTTTACAGCATTTTTAAATTCATTAAACGTAGAATATTGTTTTTTTATTTGGGGATTTTTATATGCTTCTTTTATTGTGTCATCTGTCATTTGATAAGTACCAATAGCACTTGCTCTTTTTCCACCTTTTCCAACAAGATTAGTTCTTTTTCCAAGAGCAGTTTCTCCAGGTGCGGAACTAGATTCAATTCCAGCAACAGCTTGCAATGCTAAATCAACATCAATATTTTCTTGTTTTGGAATTTCATAATTAGGTTGCGCATTTTGCAAAATGCGAACATAATCTTTTGGAGAAACAACAGGTGAAGAAGGAATAAATGGAGTGGTAATATTACTAAAGTCTCTAAATTCTACTTCTAGTTCTTTAGGTTTTTTCTCAATACCATACTCAGATAAAGTGGCTAAATCAGGAGTATATCCACCAACCTGATAACTAGGAACTTCCATACCATACTTACCGTACATACCTTTATAAGAAAATGTACCTGTATTATAAGGTTTAAATGCACCATATGTAGAACCTGTTACACCATAATCACCTTTACTAGAACCTTGAGGATTTGTAAACATAGCTGCTGTACTACCCATATTCATAGCAGCAGCATCCATATTTCTTTTTCTATTTCTTTCGTTTAATACATTACCAATAGTACCAGCAAGTTCTACACCAGTTTGCATTGTATTTGCAATTTTACCAGCAGTTCTACCAAACTTCTGTATATCTGTTTGACCTGTTCTAAATCTAGCACCTTTTCCTTCTTCTTTAAGTTGTTCCCAAAGTTCAGGATCTTGTTTCTTTATGTTAGTTAATTGTTTATTATCTTTAGACCATGTAGTAAAACCTGTATTTGGATCTACCGTATTACTGTATTGACTTGAATCAAAAGGTTCAATATTTTGTTGTTCTTCATCATACTGCTCTTCATCCATATTTAATCCACCAAGGTCAGGACTTTCATATAATTCATTTCTTCTATTTCTCCTACTACCGTTTACCCCGTCACCATATATTCCAGATTCTTGATTTTCATCTTCAATATCATATTGGAAATTTGTATCAATGTTGTACGAACCATCGCCAGAAGCAGACCAAGATTGTCCAGCAGAAACATCTACAGGACTACCTGATGTGGGAGGTGTAGATGATGTTACTGTAGAACCATCTTGAAAATAATATCCACTACCTGTTACATATGTACCAGAGTCTGTATTTCTATGAAACTTACCATCCATTCCATAATACCCACCTTTTTTAAACATAGTTCTCATTGCGGGAAATATAGCAGTACCACCTTTTTCATACATGCCTCCACATTCATAACAAGGTTGACCACCTTGTTTCATTTTAGAAACATAATTAATAAGCTCGTTATTTTGTGTAGCACTACCCGTATAATTTTTTAAACCATATGATTCAGCAAGTTTTTTTCTTTCTGCAAATGAACTGTCTTTACCTTTTGATTTTAATAAATCAACAATGCTTGAATACTTATTTAATGGTGTAGAATAAGATGCACCAATAGCCCCCACTTCACGCATTGTTTGTGCGGGAGACATTGTAGATTGCAATGTTTTAGCAGCACCAAAATCTTTTAAAGGTACAGTTTGTAAATTATTCTTAATTAATTCTTTAGGAAGATTATAATTATTTACAATAGGTGCTAAAACTTTAAGAGGTTGTAATGTTTTACTTCTATCTATATAAGGAGTATTAGCTGCCATTCCAGGTCTTGACCACATACCAGTAGATGTTTGCCATCCTGCGGTAGGTTGATTGCTCGCATATCCTTCAAAATCAGGATTGATATATCCGCCAGGTTCATTTACAGTAGGTATTTTATCAAAAGTTTCAACCATTGGACCAATAGCTCTACCCATTCTGTCAAATGATCTAGGTCTTTTAAAAGTACCAGATTCATCACGTACCATTGGTTGTAGTTGTGGAGTATAATTAATCATACCTACATTTCCTTGTGTATTAACTCCAACTCTATTACGTAAATTTTCAGGAATTTCTACATTTATTCCATTTTGTGCTTCCATTAATTCACCACACATATCGGGGTAGTCTGAACAAAAAGATGCTTGATCAGGATATTGATTATAAAAATCATCTTCTGATAATCCTGTTAATTCTAAAATACTTTGTTTATTCATATTATAAACTTTTAAAGTTTAATTATTTTATATTAAACTATATATTATTAATTTACTTAATTTTATTGAGATGTCCTAATTTTTAAGATATTCTAACCAATTTCTATTATCTTTCTTAACAATAGGGTTTAATGTAGATTGTCCTCCTATTGCAAACGTTTGTCCACCTTCTTCCCAAGTACCAAATCTTTTATGCCAGTATAAAGGACTAAATGGATCTGTTGCTTTAGAACTGTTTTTACCACCCATTCTATTCCAGAAGTTTTCTCTTCTTTGTTCAGAATGGTGTTGTTTAAAATCTTGCATTCCTTTATATCCACCATGTACTACTTTATAATCATCACCTTTTTTAGCTAACACCATCCATTTTTTACCAGGTCTTGTACTTTGTTTTTTTGCACCTACTTTTGTAAAGCCCATATTTCTATATCTTTCTGGAATACCACCTCCTTCAGCATAATTTGTATCTATAAAACTATTACCTCCTCTTGGTGCATAATGATGCTCACCTATATAATTTTGATCAACAACTCCTTCACTATCACCCATAAATTCTTGTCTTATAAAATTACCTTTTCTATCATATATATCTACAGGATAAGTTCTTGGCTGTATTAAATTTGTTAAATTTACAGTTTGTTTTGGAGAAATTGGAAGTAATTCACCACGTGTTACAATTTTAGGGTTAACTAAAGTAGGTGCTACCATTTCTAATCTTTCTAAATGTTCTATAGGATGTGTAGATGCAGGTTGATATATTACTGGTTGTACTGGTTTTTTGTACTCAACAGCATGACTTCCTGAAAATTTAGGATTGTTATATTCTTTTCCTTTTGGTAATATTTTGTTTGCTGCACTAAGTCTTTTAAATGCTGGACTAACTTTTTTAGTATTTTTATCATACCATTTATTTAAATAGTTTATCCATACATCTTCTGCATTTGGTAAGTTGTTAACTACTTTTAAATCATTTATCAATCCTTTACTTGCATTATACAAAATTAAACTATCATTATACATTCTTTGAGCTTGTTCAAACTGTTTTCTGTCTGTATAAACTTTAGGTGGGTTTTGTTTTTGCCCACCAGGTCCATACATAGGAATACCACCATATTCCATTTCTTCTATAGGAAGTTCCATCATTCCTTTAGTTTCAGGATTATACATCATATAATCAGATACTGAATTTGCATAATCATCTACCATAGTAAGTTTAGAACTAACCCATGGTTCTAAATTAGAATTTGGTTGAATAAACTTACGAAGATTAGTTAGTTTATTAATAGCAGCATCAATTTGACCAATAGCCATTTCACCATCAGGTTCTCCTCCATTATTATACATAGAAATATTTCCTCCATTTTGATATTTCATACCATACATATCATTAGCTGCACGCTTATATCCTTTAGCTGCAAAATAATCAGCTATATCTTCTGTTGGAGTTTGTATATATTCTTCCATTTGATTAGGTTGATATGATAATTGCTGAGGACCCGTTTGTATTATTGTAGGAAATACTTGATTATCTCCAAAAGACATTAATAAATTAGATGTATTATTACTATTAGGATCTTGTCCTTCAATATATCTTGTAGGAATACCTCCTTGATAACCTAATCCAGCAGCACGTTGCATAAAATTTTTATCTTGATTTCTTTGTAATAAAACTTTAGAAATAGCATCCATGCTTGGATCATTTACCATAGGTTTTTTTGTTCTCCAATAAACTTCTTCTTCACCTCCATCTTGATAATGACTTTTAATTTTTCTTTCTTGATCCAACATTTGTTTTGTTGGTACTTTACCAGATCCTCTGTTATCCCTGATATTATCCCATAATCCACGTTTAGAATATGAACCATCAGCACGTTTAATCATTTCTCCACCTTGTTCTTTTTTAGGATAATATATTCTATTATATATTGAATACGGCATACCTTTTGTTCTTTTTTGAGCAAAATCTTTTAAATCATATCTATCATAATATGATAAGTAATCCCCTTGTTTATCACGACCTCTACTAACACCAAATCTACCTAATAAACCAGCTCCATCTTTTCCACTTATAGGGGTTTCAATTTCTGATTCATCCGTTTGTAAAATTTCTTCAAGTTTTACTTTATCTTTATACGAATTAAATATATCTTGTTCAAGCTGAGGATCTACAGTATAATAATTTTTATCTACAGCATTAATTGTTGGTATATATTTAGATTTTTTTAAATACTTTAATTCATCTGGTGTACTTAAACCTAAATAAAATTTAAATGCTTCTTCACTTCTGGGGTCATAAGATTCCTCCCTTTGTTCATCCGAAACCCATCTTCCATAATTGCGTAAATCAAGATAACTAGAAGGATTAATTGTACGATAGGCTTTTTGTCTTTGAGGTAATGTTTCAGCAGGAAATGTTCTACTATTATAATTATTATAAGCATCTACATATGCTTTTTTTAAATTAGAAATAAACCCTCCTCCTCTTTGCATCATAGGATACTCTGTAACTGGAGCTTGGTTAAATGTATAATCACCTCCAGGTTGCATCATAATTTTTTGACCATCCGCACCAACTCCTAACACTGGATAGTTTACACCACGCATTGTAATATTAGGACTACCAATTTGTGTCACTTGTCCTGGATGGGCCCATTGTCCTCTGTTGTCTTTTATTACCCCACCATATTTATTTTTTGGAAGATTTAAAAAATCTTCAAGAGGTAATTCATATGATTGATTAAAATAATTTTTATAATATTCACCAACATCTTTCATTGCATCTTTTTCTGCAAGTTTAATTGCTTCTGAATTTGGTGACTTACTTACATAAGGATGATATGGATATATGTAATCTTCTATATCAGGTGCATAAATTATATTTTCACTAACAGGACCTTTATGTCTAAACTGATAAAAAGCAGTTCCTCCAGGATTTTGCAAAAAAACTGGATCATGTGAATAAGGTAAAGATATTTTATTAGGAATTACTTTAGCGTTGGCAAGCCCTCTATAAATAAAAGAATTTTTTAAATTATCAACTGCTTTATTATATTCTGCTTTAGAAATATTTACACCTGGATATTTCCAACCTTCTCCTTCTTTAATATCTTCATAAATTTTTTTAGTCTCAAGATCTATATTTTTTAATCTTTCTGCTTCACTTATTGATTTAGTAAATGTTGGAATATCAATTTGTGATTCATATATTATTGGTTTTTTAATTTTAATTGTTTTTGTTGAAGGAATAATTCCAGCTAAAGGATTAGCTAAGTTATTTACAAATTGTCCTGTTGTTTTAGAACCTAATCCTGCTAAAGCTCCTACAGCTAAAGGTGCACCTATACCTGTTACATAAGGCATGTAAGAATTAGTTACATTAGACATTAAAGGAGCTTCACCTAATCCTGCTGCCATATCATACAACATAGTAATAGGATTAAATGTATTTAAAAATGGTTGTTCAACTTGGTTTTCATTCCACCTACCTTTATTTCTTAAAGATTGTGCATCAACATATGCACGTTCTTTAACATTCATATCTTTATATTTCTTACTAGCTCCTGTGGGTAGAGTAAATACAGTTCCTTTTTCTTTAGCTTGTCTTGCAGATATTTCTTCTTGTAATTTTCTTCTTTCAGCATTTTTTTGTGCTAAAATAGCATTTTGCATTGCAGCTTGTTGCGCTGGTGTATATGCAACATTTGAAAAATTTCTACGGTCTACAATAGGTTTATTTTTTAGAAACAACTGATCTCTGAAATTTACTTGACCTTTATCTTGATATTGATCTAATTCTCCACCTTCTCTCATCTTAATATCACCACCACATTTATGACATGTCATAGGATCCATTCCACCATCAGATAATTTCCATGACCAACCACAATTAGAACATGTTACTTTTCTATTTAGTGAATTTTTAGATACTAATCCACCTTCTGCATATTTATCTAACCACTTTTTCATTTACTATTATTTTTGAGATATTTGGAGTTTTGTATTAATAAATTTGAATATCATTTTAATATCCCCTCTTCCATCTACACCTTCTTTTCTTATTTCTGGAGGATTCTTTCTAAGAAGCACCTTGCTTACATTGTGTCTAAATTTCTTTTTCTGTGTAGACAACTTATAATAATCTACACTAAAAGGATTTACAAACCAGTTATATCCATTAGGAAATGTTGTTATTAGAATATTTTCGACACCACTAAATTCTCCCCTGTCTTTTGTAATATCATTAAACTGATTAAATCTATATTTTTGTTCTTCTTTAGAGAATAATATTTCTGTAGATCCTGTAGGATTAATTATTGGATAATTAAGATATTGGAAAGGATTAGACTTAGATTTTAAATTAAGATTAAGCAATCCAGATATTTGTTCTGAGTTATAAACAATAGCTGAATCAAAGTTATAATCTAATAAATGAAACTTATCTTGTCCATTAGCACTGTATTTATATGCTTCTAAATAATATTCTACATTACGCATTGTAGTAACAGTAGTTCCTGTTGGAAATGCATATTCTATTTCAAATGGATGATAGGTACCATAAAAATTACAAAAATCATCCCATCTGTCGTTATGTCTCCACAATCCAGTTTGTGTTTGAAAACAAGTTTTATATGCTGTATAAAAATGTCTCTTAGAAGGAAGCATAAATGTAGGATGCCAATCATGAAAACTAATCCATTGTTTATTCTTTACATCATAAGAAATAGTCCAAGATGCATCTTCAAAATATGCAGGGTCACATAATGAAATAGGAATTTTAGAAAAAACACTAACAGGAGGAAGTATTTCTGTGTTATATTCTAAAGATTCTGTTAATGTATATACACACACAGGTTCTTCCACACCATATGTATATTCTAAAACACCAGCACCTGAACAAGTATATTCATAATCTATAAATTCAGATTTATCATTTGTTGTAAATATTACATTAAGATCAGAAAATGAAGTTGCATTTAATATTTCAAATTGTGTATTATCTATTAATGCAGCACCAAATCCTTCATAGGAGCCCTCAAGCTTTAATGTGTTGTTAACTTCAGTTATCTGTATAGGATAGATATGAAGATATGTATTAGATACATCATCACCAGATGAACCCGGAAGTCTACTATCAGCATTCATTGCAGCAAGATCTGGATCTAATATTACCTGACCATTTAATGTAATTCTAAAATTAGTATATGCTGTAGTAGGGTCTACACTATAAGAACATATTGCAACATAATAAATCTTTTCATTAGGTACATTATTCAAATAAATATTATATGTAATTGTATCATTAGGAATACCAGATGTAGCTGTTGTCTTAATCATTAGATAGTTTACAGGTCCATCTGAAGATGTTCCTGTATCATTAATCCAAAAATTATTAAGTTGTCCAATATTAGTGTATGTACCAACAGCTGAACCATTATATCCAAGATCATACAATGCAGTTCCTAATGTGCCATATGTTACACTTCCTAAAGGTTCTGTAGAATAATTAGTTGTAGATATTACAGGTGGCTCTGTTGTAACTTGTTGACATTGACCATTTATATACTGATATCCAGAAGGACAGTCATATGTATATAATGGCTCTACATTAACATTTATATTTCCATTATTTAAATAAAATCCAAATGCAGGATCGTATTGTATATCATTACGTTTTGGTATATAGTCTCTTTTAGAAAAATATACCACCTCATTAATATTGTCATATACAGTTGTTATACCAGCACCAATAACAGGATTATCACTTAAATTAAAATTAGGAAAATAATTAATAAGTTGTAAAGGAAGATATCTGCTAAACCACCATTTCATATTTGATTTAGAAATTTCTTCAAGTTGTCCCGTGTATGCAAAAATCTTACCTTGGTCTTGACTTACATAAAATACACCATAAGGTGTAGATGTAATACCCCATCTGCTTTGACATGAACCATATTCATATATTTGGTCTGAATTAACAAGACTCTGTAAAGGTTGATTAAATAATCCTCCATCTCCAATTGTTACTTTAATTCCTGTATCTGTTTGTAAACTATCAACACCCATAATTTGCATTGGGGATTGTCTATCTAACATTATTAAAGCACCTGTTTTATTTATTTGTTTTACAGAAGTAACTTTAGTAGGCATGTCTTTATAGTTATTAACTAAAAAACTTTGCCAATTATCACGTTTAAGTTCTTCTTGTTGCGGTAAAGAATATTGAATTCTTCTTGGATAATAAGTGTAACATGTAGCCGCTACAAGTGGATTAAATGAACGTGGTAAAACTTGACCCCATGTAACAAATTGATTATACATTCTAGATACAGAAAGAGAATAATCATACTTATAAAATGCTGAAAATTTTACATAATCGCTTCTAAATAATGTAACAAGGTCTGTGTATCCATAAGGATCATAAAATCTTTTGCTTGCTTCATCTTCCCAATCTCTATATCCAACATTCACTTCAGATTCTACAAAAAAATCTCTTACACCATTGCAAAATAAATAAAAGTTAGCAGCATCTACTTTCCAACCAGGATCGCCATTATAATCTTTACCAACAATAGTACCTCCTTTGTTAAGTCTATAATATTTTTTAGGGCTTATTAAAATAGAATTGTCCACATATTGTTTTCTATTATCTACAAAATAATATGTACCGACAATATTTTGATATTGTAAATAGTTATATGTAACATCTTCTGGTTGTTCAATAAGCCAATCATTAAAATATAAATAATTATTTTTCTCTGTGTACCGGTTTAAATATATGTCACCACCGAATAATATTGGTACTTCATTTATTGTATATACACAACTAGAAATGGGAATTTGTCTAATAGAATCAATCTGCCCATACTGCGATGCAAAATCTACTTTAATTGCACCATAATTAGATGATATTGTTCTTGTAAAACAATCCCCATTTACACCTAATATATTTTTAGAATCATCTACAATACCGGGATTAGGCATTGCTGAATTTAATTTCATAATTATATATGGATTTCTATATAAATTATTTACAGAAAGTCCGTCAAATGATTGCACACTATCTTTTATATATCCATAATCAGATGTTGAAATTGTACTTGTTGTTGGGTTAAATGAGTTGTAAAATCCATGTGAATTAAACTGTGCGGCTAATTGCTCAGGTCCAATTAATGATGTAACAAGTTCTGCTAATTTTTGTCCATTTGCTTTTAATCCTACAGCAATTTGCCATGCAGCTGTTATCACTGTATTTGCAAAAATTCTAGCAATATATGATGCATTTCCAAATGTGTCTGGAGCTGAACCTATATTTACACCTAGTGTTAAATTATAAGGCATATCTGAATTACCTTGAACAGTAATTGGTTCAGCACCTAAAGCAGCACTAAGAGTTTGAAATGCAGCTACTGTAATTGCAAAAATATTAACTAAATCAGCACTACGTTGACCAAGCAATTTAAATTCTGGATGTTTATATGGAGCAGAATAACATCCAGACATTTGTCCATATGTATATCCATATATTCTTAAATTAAATGCACCTATGTATGGATTTTGAAATGTTGTGTCTGGTGAATGAAATGTTGCATAATTTGTTAATGCAGTCATTCCAACAGCACTTTCATAAAACGGATCTATTGTACTAATATCATTATAAGGATAGTTTTGCATTAAAACTTGTTGTCCTGTAGGATTACTTGTTTTAGCATCTATAATATTGTATATCTCCATGTTGTTAACCATACCTTTGGCAATAACAGACTTATATCCTTCTCTCGAACCCCTTAATATTTCATATCCAACTATTGAATCTATTATATTTCCATTAATATCTTTAGGAGCTGTAATACCTTCAAATGATACACCAAGCACTCTAATCTTACCACCACCATTTGTAAAATGATTATCCAATGCATTATCAGGAAACTTATGATGTCTTATATTTTTTCCACATAAATCAAATGAACCATTACCAGTGCTGTTAGGTTGATTCCATACAACAGGATTATCATCAGGATATTTTTCTGTAGATTGCCAATATCCCATATATCCTGTTTTAACTAAAATACCACCATCGAGTTGTAACAAATTGGGAGATGCAGTAATTGTTGCAGTGTTTTTAGTTTGCCAGTTGGTATCGTTTATACCACTGTAATTAATAGGTCTACCGGGAATATGATAAGATGCAGATCTATCCCCAGTATTATATATCCATCTTATAAAAAATGAATACACCTCATCTCTCATGTATCCAACATTAGAACCAGCTTTATGATAATAATCTTCAGGATATTCTACGGAATTCCACTTTGAAATAATTTTATTAGCTTGTGGTTGATAGTTAAAATCAGATTTTGTATATGGACCAACTCTTAACAAATAATTATTTAAAGGAAAGATTCCATCTGATTTATCAATTGCTGGTGTAATCAAAGGAATATTAGAAATTGGAATATTAACTAATGTAGGATCTATACTATCAATATAAATAGTGGATTGTCTTGTAGAATATACACCAAGTTGTTTTGCTACTGTTTGTGAATTGACAATAGAAATTACAACCACCTCCATTTCAGTAAAATCCGGATCTGTATTAGATACACTCAGCTTAATAGCTCCACCTACACCACTATGACTCCATATAGATACAGGATTAGAAACCATAAGATAGTCCGTCACTTTGATTTGATTAATCATATAAGCAATAGCCACTTGATATGTACCATTTTGTAATGTTCCAGACCCACTTCCTTTTTCAACTCGTAAACATGGTGTGTTTAATAATGGAGCAAGTCTTAATTGTTCACAATTTAATTGTGTAGTGTCTGTACATGTAACACAACCTGTAGGAGAACCTGCTGGCCAAATTCCTGGAGGATTTGATATGCTGACATTGTTATCATCAACGCAAACTTGTTTCCAAGGAATATTATTAATATCCATCACTCTATCTGGATTATTTCCATCAGACCAATATATTTTTTCTGAACAATCAAATGTTCTTCTTGAAGCCCCTGTTATTAAATGCTTGGTATTAAAACTTAAACAATCATCATTAACCAATGTTGTATAAGTGCAAGTTAATTCATTAAAAATACCTATCTCAGAATTAACATCATTTGTAGTAAATATTGCCCATCTATTTTCGTCTAAAGAAATGCAACCAATTAATGTATATGGAAGATTAACACAAAAAAGATTGGAAGGTTCATTACCTACTACGCCAACCTGACCATCATGAGAATTATTAACTAAATTCCTAGCATGTGTCCATTGCCCTTCGCCAATAAAAGTATCATTAGGATCTTTAAGCATCCCTTTGGTAAACGAATTCAGTTGATTTGGTGTTTCTTTATTTGCCATCTTACTTAATTTCTAATTTCTTTTTTTTAATAAAAGAATATGCTTGTTCAGTAAGAAAACCACATAGCCAAGCTTGTGTTTCTTCATCTACAACATCTCTGTCTTCTGTTATTCTAACTACAGCATGATAAATTTCGTGTGCAATTGTGTTATGTGAAAGATATTTCTGTTCTATAATTAAATAATAAGACTCCATTTCAGCACTAATCAATATTCCTTCTAATTCATAATCATTATTTGAAGTAACATTATATTTTTTGTAAACCTTATCTACTTCTTTTTTTATATTATCAGAAATAATAAATTGTAATTTACAATTAAATGTTTCAATATTTATTATCTTTTTAACTATCATTACAAATTTATATAATATGATTTAAACATATTGTAATACTTACCGTACATTGCTTCTCTGTTCATTTTCCAAACATTATACATTTCTTTAAAGTCAGGAGTATTTACAATAGTGAGAGCATTGTTTCTTGCAGGTCTCATTCTTTGTTCAACCAATTGCATTCTTTGTGTAACATCTTCACCATTCATGTATAGATTTTCAAGAATACGTTGTTTAATCGCATATTCATAATATTCATTAATCATAGGATGATCTAATACAAGAAGATTACCATTCTCATCTTCTAAGTTACCCAAATAGTTTACATACACGGTACCTGTTTCAATTCCTATAACGTATAAATATCCATCTCTGAGTTCTGCTTCCATCCAATTGTCATATTCTGGTTTCTTAGAACATATAGGATCTACTGCTCTAGCAGGTCTTACCCAAAGTCTCTTAAACTCTCTAAATTCTCTTGTTAAATAATTTCTTTTTTCTATAACTTTTACATAAGTGTCTTCACAAACTACATAAGTACTTTCACAAGCACATGTAGATTCAGGTTCTTTGCAAGTATTACAACATGTTGCTGTTGGTTCTACTATAACATTTTCTGTATGTCTTCCTTGCATCACTTCTTCTTTTACATGATAGTCAGCACAAAGAACAGCCATAGTAAGTACATAAAAATCATCTGGAAGTTTAACTCTACCGTTTATGATTTCTAAAACTTTTTGTTTTTCAGTGTTAATTCTAAGTCCAAGATCATAATTAATTCTTTGTGCAACTTTAATAAGTTGACCAGGCTCAATCATACCTTCCATTTCATAAGTGAAAAAGTCAGTGCGTACCTCATCCATTAACTCATCAAATGTTCTATATTTTACAAATGTGTTTGCCATTTTTATCTTGATATATTTTTATTATCTTGGGTGTTATCTGTAGGTATCTGTAGCATAATACCAAGATCTTTCATAACATTAGACTCTATTTCACCATACAAATAATCAGGAACATTAAATGCAGAATCTTGTCTAGATGCACAATTGTATTCTTGGTTTTCATTACATGTAATACATTTATACTTAGATATATCATCTTCAAACACTCCTTCTATTCTTACACTAGGCCATATAATATCTGGAAAATATAAATGATCATTTAAATACCAATAATAATTTGTTTTGTTATATTTAAAATTTTTAGAATTAGACATTTGTACATACTGTGTAGGACTAATTGGTTGTAAATCAATTTGACCATCTAAAGAAGTCACTTGTCTAATAAGTGGTCCCCAATACCCTTGCATAAAAATTGGAATATTTTCTTTTGTTCTCATAACTGTTATATTAGTTTTTAAACCAGTACAACCTGCTTCTATCCTATCTATCTCAATTAATTCAACATTATCAAGTGTTTGCATAATTGAATTAAATTTCATAAGATTACTTTTAGAATCTTCTCTTTTCATTAACCACTTTGCATGTTTAGAAACAATGCTATAAAGAAATCTGTCCGTAAGAAATGCATCCTGACGAACTGCTTTTATTTGGTTTCTAACCCTTGATAATACTTCTCCAATTGTTGTCTTGCTCATTTTATTATTATTATGTCATATCAAATTCATCATAGCTTTCCATTAATAATTCAGTTTCTTTATCTTTTTTGTCTGTAAAGACTTGTTTTCTGAATAATCTTGAAACTCTAGCCATATTGTCAACAACAACATATTTCTTCCATTCGGTAGGATATGTTTTGCTGACAGTTCTTTTAAAATCTCTTAATGCAGTAAAACCCCACACTTCGTGAAATTTAAATCTGTATTTAGTTTCAAAATTTGTGTAAAATATTTTAGCTAAAAGCTGGTCAGATTCCCAATTTTGATGCTGCACTTTTACACCGTATTTTAAAGAGCTTTTTACATCGGTGTTTTGTCTTTTTTTCTTTTGACATGTACCAATGAATACATACCCAAGTTGTTCTAGTAGCTCCAGTCCATCTCTTTTTTCTATCACAGTCTTCCACAAATTTTCATTAAAAGTTTTAACAACTTCTTTAATTTGCTTATCTGTTAGATTTTTATATTCTTCTTTTTTTTCTCTGATTTTATTACAAAATTCAGCGTTTAGAATATTATATCTTTTAGCCCTATATCTAGGTGCATTAAGATCTGGCTTATTATAACTAGTCATTACTGGGTATATTATAATTTACGTAATTTTTAATTATTTTCCTATTTAAACTTTTAATATTTAAAATAATATTTTATGTTCAAATATTCTATCAGTATTTTTTTCTACAATATCAAATGAACATCCAGCTTTTGTAGGTCCAAAGTTTGTTCCAATCCATTTAGAACCTCCAAACAAAGACAATGCATTTCTATATCTGAAGTTATATGATTGTTCTGAAGTGTTTTTATGAAGATCACCTTTTATAAAACTTACATAAGAAACATCTGGATCTATTCTATTATACATTAAGTATTTATTAATGTAATTCTCTGTCTTATCATTAAGATGAAGAGGAAGTCCGTGTTTCATATCTTCTGTATCTTTTCCATGAGATAACAAGAACACGTGTTTACCATAATAAATATGATCTATAAACTTCTCTTGTACAGATGTTTTAACATAGGGATATTTTGCATTAACATAAATCTCAAGTGCTCTACTTACCATGTAGTCAAATATGCCACCATGATTAGAACATGCGTTTGATATAATGTGATAGCTTTCTGCATAATCACTTGTAAATACAACATCATAAAAGTTTTTTTCTACAGTAAGAACATTTTCAAATGCTTCTTTATCTGTCATATTTTGTGGCAGTTTATGCCCACCTCTAGTAGTTTGAGCATTCATACCATCCATTCTATCTCCAAGATCTATAATGTATATATCACTAAATCTTTTATAAAGGTTGTGCAGATATTGTATTTCATACAACACATTATACATCCTAGATTTAAATGTTAAAAAATTGTAATTGTTCTTGTACATTGCTTCTACATCATCTACATAAGCTGAAATGTGTTTATCTGAAGTGTATACAAATAATGCTTTTTCATTAGTTATTTTAACAGAATCTGTTCTTTTGTGCACTTGCACATTACTAAAAACTTTATTTAATATTTCATTAAAATCTTCTACATTAAGTTCATTTTCTTGCTTTTTAGTAATCATTGCAGAAATAACCCAATAGTCATTACCATTGTTTTTATGTTGTTTATTCCAATAGGAAGAAAGCTTCCATTTGGTAATGTCAATCTTTAAAATTTTTTCTATTTCTTCTGCTGTTTTTGGCTCTTCTAAAGCAATTGCTTTAATTTTTGCTGTACCTTCAGATACATTTTCAGAAAACTCAATAATCTTTTCTTCTAATACGCCTATATAGGAATTCTTTTCTACATCTTCAATTGTTTTATTAATAAAAAACTGTTTTTTACTAAGGTATTCTGCAATATTAATACCTAATCTTTTAGCGCATTCTTTATTAGATTTTTTAGATTTAATAGCTTTTAAAATGTCATTATCTGAAATCATATATTTATATTTTATATAAAGGTAAATAATATTTTTAAAATATCAATACTTCAATGTTTGAAATGTGTTTATAATTAAAGACCCCAGTTAAGAATAACTAGGGTCTTTGCCAGAAAACCAACAAACTGACAATTTTTTAAAAATGATTAAGTTATTTCAATACATGGTTAAGGTGGGTTTTATACTTTCACCATTGTAAATAATGTATAAGCACTTGTTCTCATAGAGGGTTTTGCTTTAATATTGTTTTAAAATTTATTTTTATAAAATGATGTAAAATATTTTTTATAAATTAGGGATATGTTACTGTTTGCCAAGACCCCTCAACAAACGTATATAATACATTAGTAGAAGTATCAAGTCCAAGTCTTCCTTCAACTATATTAGTTATGGGAAAAATAGATACAGATGCTCCTGTAATCAAAGAAATACTATCCAGTGTATTTGATGTGTTTTCTATATCAGCAATAAGTTTATTAACAACAGCAATTCTGTTATTGATATCTTTTGCAGTTGCAAAATATGAATTTTTACTTAAATTTTTTATTCCAGACATTTCTTTATATTTTTATGTTATTGGAGCACATGGTTCGCAAGGGCATGCTGTAACACAAAACTGTGCATTTAAATATTGTGTATTTTTAATTGTATTGAGCATGTCTAAAATGTATTGTTTAGAAAAAACACTACATAAAGATGAATTAATATTTTCTAATATTTCTATACTATTAGGATTTTCAATTTCTAATTGATTATTATTTGTAACAAATAAATTATTATTTTCACATGTTGCATTTAAATTTCCTACATATACTGCGCATTCAGCAGGAATATAATAAGCACATCCTTCAGTATCACATTGTACAACAGGATCTTGTGGATTACAATCTTCTGTATAAGGATTACATGGTAAAGTGCTAAATATCTCTACATCTCCGTATAATGTACTTACGCTATTTGTAGCAAAAGCTCGTATATAATATGTTTTGTCGTTTGTAAGACCAGACAATTCTGTAATAAATGGATTTGTTTGTGCATAATTAGGATCATTTATTACATTAGAATTACTTGTAGTAGGTAGTATTTGTGTACTACTCCAACATATTCCACGTGCTGTAATTGCTACACCACCATTAAAAACAACATCACAACCTGTAATAGCTGTATTACTTGTTATAGAATACGGAGGAACAGTAATTACAGTGGGGCCTCCCAATGTTGCTACACTAAAAATTTCTCCATAAGTTGTACCATTTGTATTAGTAGCAAATGCTCTAATATAATAAGTTGTACCAGCTGTAAGACCACTAACTGTACCAGTAAATGCACCTGTACCAGTTCCCATTGTAGTGTTAGTAGCAGAAGACATATCTATACTAAGACTTCTTTGTATTCCTCTAGAAGTAACAGTAGAGCCACCACTTGCTGTAACATTACCACCAGCAACAAAAGATGTAGATGTTAAACTTGTTATTGTAGGGCTTGTAGTAACAGAAGGAGTAATAGAACTTGTAGTAAATGTTTTTACATCACCATATGATACTCCAGATATTGTCTCTACATAACATCTTATTTTATATATTGTATTAGGCAATAAACCTAATAAAATACTTGTAAACACTCCACCAACAGAAACATCAGTAGTTTTACTATCATTAATATCTGGATCTGGATTTGTTGATATATCCCAACATACACCTACGTTACTAATGGTTCCTACAATTCCTGTAAAAGAACCTCCGGAAATAGCAGTGCTAGATGTTATAGAACTAGCGGCAGTTGTTACTAAACTAGGTGTAGTGAATGACCACTGATTTCCATAATATACATTAGACAAAGCATCAATAATATATGCTCTAACATAGTATGTAGAACCTGCACTAAGAGATGTTAAATTTAATGAGTAATTAGCTGTACTATTTCCTGCAATACTGTTTGTAGAATTAGCAGTGGTAGGATTACCAGTTGTATTCCAACACAAACCTCTAAATGCAACAGTACCACTACCTATAATAGAGTTACCTCCACTAGTTGCACTAGTAGAAGTAATTGCTGTAATATTATTAGTGTTAAGACTGTATGCCATTATTAAAGATTAGTAAATGGTGGAATTAATTCTGGTGTATAAATAAATTTATTACAATCTAAATTTTTAATTTCTCGTTCTGTATACGGTGTTCCAAATGTACCATCATCATTTAATGGAAGTCTTGGAGAAAGACCACTATAACAGTCATCATGTCCTGTTTCTGCCAGAATTAAAATTAAATAATTAAAATTATAATCAGTTCCTGTTAATGTAGTTGTTAATATAGTTGGTGTTGAACCATATGTACCAGTGTGTACATATTCCCATCCATATTGTGCAGTGTATACACCAGCTGGATCTTCTTTATACCAATGTACTGTATATGATGTAATAGGATAAAACCCAACAGGAATGTTTTCTGTAGTAAATGCAAAGTTAAGAGTTCCATCACCATTTACTGTAAATGTTGGAGTATTGCTTTCGTTAATGCATGCTTGTCTACATAATTCTTCAGTAGGAGCTGTATAAAGTCCTACACCACAGTTTTCACTTACAACATCATAATCAATTGGTTCTAAAGCATTATTAACTAAAAACCCAGAAGAACATTCTGAATTTAATGCATCTTGTGCTAATACACTAACCATCCAATTTTTATTACCTGTATTGTCATATAGTGAGGTTACACTAACAACAGCTTCTCCTGTAGTGTCTGATGGAAAAATAATATCAGAACCCCATACAGCAGATGATACATTTCCTACATAATAATAGTTGCCCGTATCTAATCTGTATATAGCAGCAGTGTATGTAGTTTTTGTTGCTGTAAATACAATAGGACCAACAACACTTTGTGATACGCTGACAGTCCATGAAACTCCTGCACCAGCAGTAATAAAAGTATTAGGAGCTACACCACTACCTGTAATCTTCATACCTACAGAAATAGAACCTACACCTGGAGGCGTTGTCACTGTAAGAGTTGTACCAACTATACCACCGCTAAATGTAATGCTAGAACCACCTATAACTTGATTAAAGTCAATAGTGATAGTATCTACACTAGGATCAGAAATAGAATTGTATGTTGCATCTATTACAGATGGACATGTTAATGCACATTCACAATTACAATCAGAAATAATATTACAAAACAAAAGACTTAATTCTTCATCATTTTGAATATTAGTTAATAATTGTGTAATAAAATCTTTAGAAAATATATAACAAAGTTGCTCATTAATATTTTCTAAAATATTAACAAAGTTTCTTTCTGTTGTAGATGACTCTTCAAGAACTAAAAAATGAATAACATTAGGATAGAGCATCAATGCTTCTGAACTACATTTAATATCTTCACCAGTATAAATTACACACTGTAATGGATAAAGCTCACTGCATGGATTTGGGTCTTCACATGTTACTGTAGGCATAACAATAGGATCTGGAGGACATACACAACTTGTACAGTTGTATCCACAGCTTCCGCAATTTGTAGTTGTGCTAGTTGTTACTTTATTACAAGGACATCCCATTTCTTATATTTTATAATGTTTTAATAGATTGTGCAGTACAATCAACGTATGAAAGACTACCCACACTTGTAGACATTTTTACATAATATGTTGTAGCTGTAGTTAAACCAGAAATTGTATACGTAATTAAATTAGTTGTTGGATTAATAAATGTCTGCGTACTACCTGCTACTAATGTTGTGCATGCAGGATCAGTAAATGTTTGTAATCTATACGTTACTACATATCCGTTTGGTTGAATAAAATAAGTTCCTGTAAATGATGTACTAGAAAGTGCATTTAATGAACCCACTGTACATGCTGTAGCAATAGGAGATACACTAACAGTTCGAACAGTATTACATACTAAATCATCATTTGTCAAACTATATGTTAATTGTAATGATAAAGGTGTATATAAATTAATATTTGTAGAAGATAAATCTATAATTACACCGTTGGTATTTAAATTTGCTTCTGTAACGTTTACATTAACAGTAAATGTTTTAGGAACGGCAGAACCATCTGTTATTAATAAGGAACCGCCAACAGAATTAACATCTCTAAATCCACTAGGAATTGTACAATTACCTACAAAAAATAATGTTAATCTTTTGTTTAAAACATCCGGTACCACAGTAAATGAAACAGATACAGAACTACAAGATGTTACACCTCTTACAGTGAGATAATTACTCATTGCAAGTCTCATATCATTTACTGTAATCCATAAATTTTTAATAGTATCAGCTGCGCTTGCAGGACTTACCACCCAATTAGGTACATCTGCCATTGTAGCATAAGGTGCAAACAACGGAGGTTGTGATGCTAATGTAGAAGGAGAATAGAGCTCATCTTGAAATGTAGTTGCGGATACTAAACTTGTTGAATCACCCGTACCATTTTCTAATGTAAGTAATTGATTACCAATAGCTAATGTAATATCTTCTATGGAATGAACAAGACTATCACCCATAATACCTGGAAATGCAAAATCAGGAACTGGATCAACAGCTGTATACAGGTTATTTACACTTGTATTAATTGCTGTCACTGTACTATAAAGACTATTTAAACTACTAATTAATTGTGTAATATAATTATCATGTTGTATAACCTTATTACCAATTAATCTTGAATAATCCAATGCTTGATCTGCATCATTCAAAGGAAGTGTAGTAATAGCTGGATCAGGTTGTAACTGAGCTAATAAATTTACTAATATGTCTACTTTAGGTGTTGGCATTAGGTATTTTGTATTCTATTAATAATAGCTTGCAATACATTTGCAAGTGTTCTAGTACCATCTCCAGGTAAAGGAGATAAATCTCCTAAGTTTAATACAGATAAATCAAGTAATGCTTTATGATGACATACTTCTTGAGAAGTTTTAAACATAACATTACTCATTGTATCACCTGCACATTCTGGAATACAACATAAATCTGGACCATCCCAGATAACACAGTTTGATGCAACTGGTGCACAACTGATGTCTCCTAAATTTGATTTAACTGGTTTCATATAATATAATATACACTTTTTTTAAATATTTTCAAAAAAAGTATTATTATATTACTCTGCTCCGTTATTTAATGTTTCTAATATTGCACCTTTAACAAATAAGAATACAGTATCGTTAGTTTCTATAAAGTTATATAATAATCTTTTATCAGAATCATCTAAAATCAATTCATCTGAATTTTCTAAAGTAACGTACCACCCATAAGCTTTTATAGGATTTTCTATTTTACTAGCTATTGCTAATATATTTCTTAAAGCTGTTGATAATTTCATACTTTCAGAATTATCAAATGTTTTAATTAGTCTACTAAAATTATATTTTTTCATTTTGTAAAAATAAAATATTAAATAAATTCATAAATCAAATGTGGATAAGTTTCTAATAATTTACTTATTACATAATTTTGTAATGCGTTAATTAAATTTGTATAAGGATTAACTTCTGATTCTTCATAGATTAAATCAGTAATATCAGTATAAGGAATACATCCTTTTACATCACCATTTAAATTTGTAATATTAACATCCATATTTATTTTACCATAAGGTTCTAAATGTGGTACCAATACTAAAATAGGATTTTTAAATATTTGTTCATTAGTTGGATTTTCAAACAATCCTGTAATTTTTATTGCCATTTTATTTTATTTTTATGTTATTTAAGATAAGATTCCCATATTGCGAAGTTGTACTACTACTTGTCCAATTGTATAGCCATCAAAAGTATCTAAGTCAATTGAGCCATTATTTGTATAAGTTGCAGCAGCCATAGCAGTAGTTCCTTGTATAGTAGGAGTTGCATTGTACAAACCAATTTTGTTATCGCCTTTTACACAAAGTACATCTCTAGAATTATTTGAAAGTTTTAAAAGCGTGTCATTTGCGTTGTTTCGACTTATGGCTTCAATAGCTCTATAGTCAGCTGCGGCTGTTAAAGTTGGATTAATGTATATACCTCGAGTGATACCATTTGCACCTCCAGTTTGATTAATAGTTCCCTCTACATTTAACCAACTCCAAGTGGCATTACCTGAAGTAGGTGCAAAGTTACCAATAACAGTAAGCATATTCATAGCACCGGCTGTAAGAGTATCTAAAGAATTTGCAGGTCTACCAACAGTTAAACTTGGGTAAGACAAATTGCCACTAGCGTGTGTGTAACCTATAAATAATCCACCTGAGCCTGTATTAATGGAAGCACCTTTATCTACACTAGGATACATGGCGATTTGAGCTCCACCAAATGTTATCCGACCTGTGTTATTTATTGTAAATAATGGACCTGGCGTAGAATTCTGTACAATAAAAGCTGTTCCTGTAGTTGCGCTCACTCCTCTTACTTGAAGAGAAGCTGATAATCCAGTAGTAATTCCTATGCCTAAACCAGCATACGGAATATATTGTGCAATAGTTGCTCCATTTCCAATAGTTATTATATTACTTGTATCATTAAATGAACTATTCCCTAACGTATTACGCAGTTGTCCAACTAGTTTTATATTCCCTCGGACATCTAATTTTTCATTTGGAGTACTAGTACCGATGCCTATTCTCAAAGATGGATCCATAACAAATCCTGATGTTGCAGAAGCATTTCCAAATTCAACTATATTAGATATTTGTGAAGCACCCCCATATACACTAAGAGCTATATTACTTCCACCTTGTGTTGCTAATACAACATCTCTTCCTGTTAATGGTAGAGCAAAAGTACTTGGAGCTACAATCAGTTTACCATCAGAACTTCCTGCATTAATTCGTAATCTATTAAATTGATCTATTACTAATGTAGTATTACCATATAAGTCAATACTTTCTAAAATATTAGCTGTATGTGAAGTTATAGATTCTAGTAAAATAGTCTTTGATGTAGTAGAAGTAGTTTTTACATGAAGCATAGCTCCTAGACTTGTAGTTCCTATACCCAAGTTACCATTTGGGGTAAGTTGCATTAATTGTGTGGCAGATTTATACCATCTATAACCATCTACACTAGAAGTATGTAACCCAAAAGCAATTCCTGTAAATGTATTCCCAATTTGTATATTATTATCCGAAGCTGATATACCTCGTATTGTTTCCGTATAAAAAGAATAACCTCCTGCAAGTTGCATATGCCCTCCCGTAAAGTAAGATGCACCAACTACATGTAATTTACTTGTAGGAGCTCCTATACCTATACCAACATTACCGTTATTCAACACAGCAAATAAACCCGTAGGTGTAGAATTTTGTACTAATAATGCTGTTCCTGTGCTAGCAGATGCACCTTGTACAGCTAGTCTAGCCAAATCGGATGTAGTTCCTATAGAAACATTACCACCGCTACCAAACAATCTCATTCTCTCTACACCACCAGCCATAAGTAAGTAATTCATACCACCCATGTCGCCTGAATATGTATTAGGTGTCGAACCGCTAGTTATTCCAAATTCACCGTATGTATTCCCATTAGCTCCAATATACCGTATCATAGTTCCAAAAGAAACATCGTTTTGTCGTATAGCTACAGGAATAGTATTCGCCCCTGTTTTTACAATATGTAATTGGTGTAAAGGATTAGATGTGCCTATACCTATTCTATTAGCAAATAAATTATTAGCTCCTAAATCTACATTAGCAGTTGCACCCGTATAAGGTACATATCCAGTTAAATTAGATGTTAATGCTATAGTTCCAGCAGTATCAGGTAATGTATATATTCTATCTGCTGTATTAGTATTAGTAAAAGATGCGTTAAA
>Ga0105097_10000008_pt1 | contig 71016 bp, 109 predicted proteins | sample PPLLak12cMay2015_FD_87035 | JGI IMG/M metagenome (GOLD analysis project Ga0105097, IMG submission 87035) | Freshwater sediment microbial communities from Prairie Pothole Lake near Jamestown, North Dakota, USA - PPLs Lake P7 Core (1) Depth... | ecosystem: Environmental > Aquatic > Freshwater >...
CGTTTCAACAGGATAAGAATAGTATAGATTTTTTCTATTCTAATGGAGTTGATACTTCCCCATGTTCTATGGCAAGTGGACATGAACAAAAAATACTTGCTATGTCATTTCGGATAGCACTAACATCATTAAATAATATTGGTTTAATGTTATTAGATGAAATAGATGATGCAGGTTCATCAGAAAGAGGATTACAACTTTTTGAATCTTTACTAAGTAATGTAAAAGATACACAACTTTTTGTTATTACTCATAATGATGAAGTAAAAGAATTTTTAACTCAACAAAGAGGTAGTAACACTTTTAAAATAATAGAAGGAAAATTAGAATAAGGAGAAGTTAGCATGCAAGAAGAACACAGGTATTTTATAAGTTACTATATGGATAAGTCTTTTCACAATAAAGAAATAATTCATAAAACTATAGAAACAATAGAAGATATTAAACAAATAGAATTATCATTAAGTGAAAATAGTTGTAATGCAAAAATAGTATATTATAGAATGTTTTAATATTAAAATACAAAAAAGAGGGGGTAATGGTGATATTAATTTATAATATTATATTTGATTGTTTTTTATATTTAAGTATATCTTTAGGTTTTTTTAAACCTGAATATAGTTTTTTTTGTAATTTTATTATATATACTATAGTAATATTATCTTTTATCGGAATGATAACTATTTCCTTTGAGGATAAACAAAAAAATAATTATATAGAACATCTTGATATTAGAATATTTTTTTTATTATATGATTTTATTACTGATATACTATTTCTAAGCGGATTACTTTTGTTACAACTAAAATTTTGTTTTGCATTATATTTTATAATTTTTTTATTAAAAATTATAATTAAATATGAATATATTTCAAAAATAGAAAAAATAAAAAAGGAGAATTAAAGTGGTAAAACTTAAAAAACAACAATTAGCATTTATGGATGTATATCAATTATGGTCTAATAGAGATCAGGCTTTTCTATTTGAAGGTAATAAGGAGACTTGTAAAATTATAGTTTCTCAATCATCAGATAAAGGGATGTTAATAACTGAAATTGATTATATTGGAGTAGAAGAATTTAAATTTAATTTTGATACAGATACATTTGTAGCTCTAATTAAATCTTTAAAAGATGATACTGAAATTACAATTACAGAAAAGGGTATTGAATTTAGTGGTAGTAAATATGATATAAAAAATTATGATATATTATTTGAAGATATAACTAATTTTCTTAATCAAGTAAAGGTAGAATCTGGTAATAAAATTAAATTAGCTGATATTGATAAATTTAATTATGTAAAGAATAGTATTGGTGGAGAAGGTCTTAATACAGTATGTTATCAGAGTAAACATTTTGTAACTTCTGATAGAATCAATTATACATCTTTTGTAAAAACTTCGTTTGATTATGAAAAAGATTTCTATTTTTCATCAGATTTATTTATATTATTTAATATCATGGGAATAAAAGATAAAGAAATAAATGTATATGATAATTTCTATTCATGTAAAGTTAATAATACTTTCATACTTATAATGAATAAAAAATATATATTACCTAATATGTTTGATGAAAATGTAATTGGTATGTATAGTCATCCTTTTACATTTGAAGTAAGTAAACAAGAAATTCAAACAATTCTTAATCGTATGTCAATAGTAGCAAAAAATAATAAAGAATCAAGAATATACCTTGAACTTAAAGAAGGAAAATTGATCATACAGAATATAGATAGTCAATTTGCTTCTGAAAATATATCAGCAACATTTACACCTGAGATAGAAAATGTTAAAATACCAATTTCAGTAAATTATCTTTTAAAAATAATAAGTCAATTCACAGGTAATTTAATTAGATTTTCTTGTACAAATAATTCAGATGATTTTGTAGCAATGAAAATAGAAGATGAAACAAGTTTTAATTATTATGCTCTAAATCTATTGGAGGGATAATAATATTAAAAATAAGGAGAAAGTAATATGAAAGTTAATAAGTGGTTAGAAAATCCTGAGTTTATAGATAAAATAGCATTTAGGGATAAATACTACCTAGAAACGCTATTATTTAAAATATCAGCATTTATAAAAAATGCACCTGTTCCTATTCTAAGTAGTTTTGATAATTCTCATGGATCAATTTATCTTACAATAGGAGATCATAAACAATTTTTTCAATTAAATACTGATATAGCATATTATGATATGATTACACTTATGAAACATTGGTGTATACAATTCTTTCCTCAATATGAAATAGAAGTAGAAAAACAAGTGGAATATACCGACGAAGAAATTCTAAAAGATCTTGTTGGTATTCAAAAAATGAATCTCAATGATGCTATACTTGAAAGAAAAACTGTTAAATATCTTGAAAAAGGTATTATTGAAAAAGTATTCTTTGGAGATAATGAAAATAGAGATAAATTTGTACTTGATATAAATGGAGAAAAACAATTACGTTTAACAGGTGATATTGTTAAAGGTATTATAATGCCTATCTCAGAATTTATGGGAGGGATTAGAAAATTCTCAGAAGAAAAAGATAAATATACTCAACAAGATGTTAAAGATTATATTGAACTTAATTCCAAATTTATAAAAAATCTAAAAGAAGAAAATGAAATCCTTATAAATTATAGTGGAAGACAAATGATGAATTTTCTTCATATAAATTTCCAAGATCTATATCCTAAAGGAGAAGAAATTATTCAATTAGAGGATTTTGTTTTTACTTGGGGTAAATTTAAACTTCTCTTCAATAGCAAAATACTTATTCAAGATTTTATGAATGGATATCATAAACTAATTGCTAAAAAATATTTATAAGGGGTAGTCTTCATGAAATTGAATGTAGAAGATCTTCCTATATGTGAAGAGGTAATTACTGGACATTTCTACTATAATAAAGAGGGTGATAAAATTGAAAAAGGGGATGTAATACAAATTATTGCCCCTAAATCAAAATTCCATAAATGGATATGTATATTTGACTATATTAATGATAATTCTATACATTTTATGTATAATTCAGGTGGGATAGGTCTATTTCGTAATTATATATGGCCAGGATATGAATATTTAACTTGGGATGATTTTAGAATCGTTAAATTAAATTCTTTAGAAGAAGCTGAAAAATAGAAAATATTCACAAGGATAAATAATTGTATATAATATCATTTGAAGATAATCAATTTCTTATTGAACTAAAATTCTCAGAAATGGTGGATAGAGAAGAGTATACATCTGAAACTGATTATCTAAAATTTCATTATATTAGTTTTAATCATGAAAAAAAGAAATGGGTTGTTCCATCTAATAGAATACAAGAAATAATTCTTTGGATGGAAAAAAATTTTAAAGAATATGAGATAAATGATGCATGTGCTAATCAGTTTCTTATATTACAAAATCAATATACTAGAGAAGTTGAATTTTTTAGAAATAGAAAATTTGATAATAGTATTTTAAACGAAGACATAAAACTTAAAAATTTTCAAGAAATTGGAATAAATTGGAGACTTCAAAGATCAAAATACCTAGATGCGTTTGATACAGGTACTGGTAAAACAATTTCTAATATTTGTGTATTTTCTTATCTCTATAAAAATGATTTAATAGATGGTATTATTATTTTAGTTCCAATAGGTCTTTCTTATAATTGGCAAGAAGAAATACTTGATAAAGTAAATGTATTTACCAAGGATGATATACAAATAATTGATAATGAACTAAAAATTCAATTATTTGGAAAATTTAAAGATAAAAAAATACTTATAATAAGACATGATCTATATGCAGATTGTATAGCTTCTTATAGAAAAGATTATAAATCAAGAAAATCACTTAAAGATCTAAAATGGAAAACTGCTGATTATGCAGATATAAAAAAAGGATGGGATAAGAAAAGTCTTTTTCTTTGTATAGACGAATGTGATACAATTAAGCATACTGATTCTATAAAAACTAAAGCTGTATTTTCTACAAAAAAATATTTTGATTATTTAGCTTTACTTAGTGCAACACCTTGGATTAATGGTATTGAAGATAGTTATTCACCCTTAACTCTTATAGATCATTCAATAATTCCAATGGAAGAAAATGCTTTTAAACTTTGGATATCTACCTCTATAGGAAATAAATGGGATAGATATGCTATAAATAATTATAATACAGAAAATGTACAAAAGTTAATGCAATCTTATCAACATGTATTTATTCAAGTATTAAAAGAAAATTTAGAAGAAATAAAAACTATAAAAATATATAAAGATATTAAATGTCAAGTACTTCCAGAACAAATGATTCTATATCAAAAAATTACAGAACAAGTTATACATATATTACAAGAAGAATATGATCAAATAAGTTGGAAGTTATTAAATGAGAAACTTCATCTAATTTTAGAATGTTTTGATAATCCCCTCTTATTAAAGAAAAGAAAATATAGTGATCCTACTATACATAATATACTTGATAATTGGAAAATAGAAAACGATTCAAAATTTATTTATACTAAAAACAGACTCGAATATTTAATAGATACTTGTGGAAAGAAAGTGGTCTTGTATGACATACATCCTCAGACGATTGAATTACTTGCGGATAAATTTAAAAAATATAAGCCCTTAGTTATTCATGGACAGTTAAAAATTTCTGATAAAGAAAAAGATAGAAAAGAAAAAGAAGACTTATTTAATCATGGAAAAGAAAATAAACTTATGATACTATCCGCTTTTACAAGTAGTAGAGGAATAAATCTTCAATATGGATCAAGTAATATTATATGCTATACTATTCCATTTGATGCAACAGTAGTCAAACAGCTTTCAGAAAGAACCGATAGGGTAAATTCAGTTAATAATAGTACTATTGAATATCTATACTATCCTCATACGATAGATGGATATCGTTATAATAAAGTTATAAGAAGAATGGAATTCAATAGGAATATGGACACAGTACTTTCTCAAACTGATCTAAACAAATTACTTAACGGAGAAAATTATTGAAAATGAATAAAGATATATTTTATATAATTTTGATTTATTTACTTTTAGCTCTTATAAGTAATATTCTCATTTATAATATACTTTAAAAAAAAATAATAGAAAAGGTCAGGTAAACAACATGAAAATTTTTTATATGAATTTTAAGAACAGTGACTTTTATTATTATGTAAAAGTTTCTTTTCTATGCACTATTAGTCTTTTAAGTAGTGTCTTTCTTATTGTTCTATTTATTAAATATATTATTCCTTATATAGGAAAATTTTTAAATTTATGTCTATATAATCATCCTTTAATCACTATGGGAATATTAACATTTTTTATTGTATGGTTAGTATTTTTTGTACTTATATTCGCAATTAGTAAGTCATGAATTATTTTTATTTCTTCTTTTTGGAATACTAATATAATATTATACAACCTATCATTTTACAACTAAGAGGATAAATCATTATATGGCATTATATGAATCAGTATTTATACAAGAAGCAGCTTTTGCTAATAATCAAATATTAAGAGCTGTTAAATTAACAAATAAATTAGTTTCAAGAAGAATAGGTGTAAAATTATATTCATCAGATATACCAGTTGAATTTATAACCTCTAATGGAAAATTCGCTGGATTAGATGTTCTTATACCTGGATTTAAAAGATTAAGATATAATTGGAGATTAGGTAAATCTTCTGAAATAGTTAGTATAGATTTCTGGTTGAAAAAGAAAAAGGGATTAGTTTCTCCTGATTATACAATTGATGTAGAAGGAATTTCTGCACCTAAATTAGTTGATATTATTGCTAAAATACTTAAAGGTAATATTCAACCAGAATTTCAAATTATAGAAGAATCTATTAAAGATAAACAACAAGAAGATATTACCCCTCAGGCTGGAAAACGAGTTACTGATGCAATAGGTGCGTGGGCAAGAACACAGGATATATCAGATGAAAGATTAGAGAATACAAGAATTTCTGTTTTATGGCGGGATTTTCAATTCTGGTTTAATGAAACTGCCTCAGAAGAATTTAGTAATATGTCTGAATTAACCTTTAGAAATTATATATTAAAATTTTTACAAGAAAAAGGATTAAATAATAAATTTGTACGTTCTATAAAAGTACGAAATGGTAACAAAGAAAAAATTATAAATACTGATGATGCTTCAGAAGCATCTTATCAAAGCATTGAACATTTAAAGTTGAGTTTAAATGATAAAATAGATTTTATGAAACAAAATATAATTTCTGTTTTAAGAGGCTACACTAATGCTACGGTAATTTGCGGAAAAAGTGGTATAGGGAAAACCACAATTACAAATCAATTAGCTAAAGAAGAAGGTGTTAAGGTTGTAAATATAAATGGAGCTATTAGAAATCTAAAAGTTTTATATGGATTATTTTATAATAATAATGACCCAAAAACAGTTATAATTTTTGACGATGTCGAAGATCTATTCAAACCAAATTTTATGCCAGTAATAAATGCTGCACTTGATGATCACAATCCAAGAATAATAAGCTTTCCTATGGAAGTTGGAAAAGAAGTTAAGAAGTTTAAACCTGAAATTGCTTTTACGGGGAAAATAATAATTTTGACCAACCTACCAAAAGTAAAACTTCCTAGGGCTATGTTTTCAAGGACAGTACCTGTTGAAGTTACTTCTTCAGAAAAAGAAATGCTAGATCAATTAAGAGTAACCTTAAATGGAATTATGCCCGAAATTGATTTGAAATATAAAGAGGAAGTTTTAGAGTTTCTTGAAAAACTTGGTAAAAATTTAGCTAATATAGATTATAGGGTTTTTAAACGAGCATTAATTTTCCGGATGACTTTTTCACCATCGTGGAAAAAATATGTTTATGCAATGGTATCTTAAATAGATAAGTTACTAATTAAATAGTTGAGAAGATAACGCTTTTCAACTATTAAATATTTTTAGGAGTATCATGTTTGAGTTTATTAGAAAGCTTCAAAGATAAAAATGTATTACAAATAAGTCACCAAGATCTGGATGGTATTGGGAGTATAATAATTGGTAAATATTATATAGAGCCCATAGTAAAAGAATTTAATTTATTTTCAGGGGATTATACTGATATAGAATCTTTTGATTTAGATTTAGTAAACGAAATAGATGTAATTTGTTTCACTGATATTACCCCTACAGTTAATCTTTATAATATACTTATAAAAATGAATAAGATAGTAAAAGTATTTGATCATCATCAATCTGCATATACAACTTTAATGAATATAATTCCTAAAGAAGATTATTATTATAGTACTGAAAAATGTGGAACTAAAATATTTTTTGATGAATTAACTAGGGGTATTAGAGCTTCTAAATGTGTATGGCAATTTGTAGAACTTTGTAATACTTATGATCTTTGGATGGAGTCATCAGCTTTATGGAAAGATGGTAAAGCTCTTCATAATATTTTATGGGGAAGTATGGATTGGGGATCCACTAATAATTTAATAAAATATGATAAATTTATTCAAAATCAAATGGAAAAATTTCAAAAAGGAAAAAATTATTATTTTACTCAATATGAAGACAGATTAGCAAAATCTGCTTTAGAAAAAGAAAAAGAAAATCTTTTATTCGCTAAAAAAAATATACAATTTAGAAAAGATAATGAAGGGAATGAATATGCATATTTTGAGTGTACATCTAAAATATCTATTATAGCAAATTTACTTCTTAAAGAATACCCTAAACTAGATTATATTTGTGCTCACTCAACTTATAAAGATAAATTAGGTATATTTGAACCATCATTATCTTTACGCTCATTAGGAGGAACTGATGTTTCTATTATAGCTAGTCTATATGATTCTGGAGGACATAAACAAGCAGCGGGAATATCATTTAAAGACTATGATTTATTCTTAAAATTTCGTAATGGGGAATGTCATTTAATATAAAAAAAGATTGCACTTTTTAAGATTTTTTAATTATATTATACATAAGGAGAAATACAATGGTAAAGGATATAGAATTTATTGCCTGGATTGATGATAAAAATTGTTTTGCAGATAAAATTATGATAACTGAAACTGGTTCATGGATTGCCGAAATTAAAAACATGGGTGGTTTTAGCGAAAAAGACAATGGTATATTACTTCAATATACTATGGAAAAGGATATAGAAGATAATAAAATTTATGATGGTGATTTATTAGAAATTATTTATTATGAAAGAAAGGGTAATGAGAATCGTGATATACGTATTGTAACAAATATTGTTACAGTATATTGGGGAGAATATAGTGATGGGGAATATGTTGATCGTATAAAATGTTGGATGGTAAGATATGAAAATTCAATTATGACGTATCCATTAAGTGAATTGTGTGTAATTCCTACATTTGATAAATATTTTTATGTTGTAAAAAGATTAAAATCATCATATGAAAAATAAATTAAGGAAAAATAAATGGAAGAAAGATTTTTAGGTAGGATTATTAAGTATGATCCTATTACTCAAATACTTGTATTAAAATGTGATTTTATTGATCCTGATAAACAAAAAATACTAGAAAATATACAACAAGATAAAAATTCATTTTCTTTTTGTTTTAAAAAACCTTATAGAAAAGAAAAAACATATGAACAATTAAAAAAATATTATAAAACATTAAGTACAATACTAATTAAATTAGAGATATTTCCAGAAAGTGATGTAGTAAAATCCTTTGATGAATCCATAAAACAAACAGCACTTTCTTGTGCAGAAATGGTAATATATGATAAAACTATTCCATTAGTTCCATCCAAAGCAAATATGTCTATTGATGAGCTTAGCTACTTGATTCAATTTTTATATAATACGTATGGAGAATTACTTAATGAAGAAGAAAATAATTATGCTTGAAGATGAAGATGAAGATGAAGATATTGAAGATGATATAATAGAAAATAATAAAATAGTAATGAAAAAATCTATAGTTTTAAATGAATATCACATAAACTTGGATCAAGATATATCTTCCCCCGAAATATATAGAAATGTTTTTAATACATTAAGAAATGCTATAGAAGGCGAGGTGATATATTTAAATATAAATTCCTTTGGTGGGTACATTCACAGCATGATCCATTTTGTGGATTGTCTTTTAACTACAAAGGCTAAAACTGTTGCAAATATTTATACAGCCTACTCAGCAGCAGCAGTAATTGCTTTAAGTTGTGATATTTTAATATTTAAACCCTTTAGTAGTTTGATGGTACATTCACTCAGTACTTCAACATTCGGAAAAATTGGGGATGTTCATGGGTATACCACGTTTGCAAGTAAACAAGATAAAGAAATAGCTAATATAGTTTATACCGGATTTCTAACAAAAGAAGAAATAAAAGCTGTTGCAAAAGGAAAGGATATGTGGATGGATAGGGAGGAGTGTATTAGAAGACTAAAAAATTGGAAAAGTTTAAAAAGTAGGTGTTTATAATATGAAAAAATCAGATTCTATTTCACATTTAAATAAATTAAATTCTATTATCAATGGAAGTAAAAATATTATTGATAGTATAGATCAAGGTAAAACTATCAATATAGAAAAATCAATTAAAGCTTCTATGTTAAATAGTATAAAATTAGCAGAGGAATTAAAATATATTATTACACAATTAACAGTAGATGATTATAAATCTAATCCTAATTCTAATGATGATGATGCAGTTGCTAATTTGATGCATATGTTTGGTATGAAATAAGGAGAAAAAATGTCATCTTATAAGTATATTGAAAAAGATGGGGAAATAGTAGCAATACCAGATCCAATTAAAGTACAAGAAGCAAGACAAAAAAAATATCAATTATTTTTAGAAAAAAGTAATTTACCTGAATTTTATTGGAATATAAATTTCGAAGATTATAAAGGTAATATAGAATTAGAACCCTTTAAAAAAATAAAATATTATGCAGATAATATAGATAATGATGATTTTAAATTTGTAAATATATATTTATGGGGTTCTCAAGGAGTACAAAAAACTGCATTAGAATGTAATATACTTAAAGCAGCAATGAAAAAAGGATTAAGAGCTAAATTTATATTAGCTGGAGATTTAATAGATACTCTAATGAAATTACAAGGTTTTTCTTATAAAGAAGATTTATATAATCAGATAGAAGATTTAAAACATAATTATGATATAATAGCTATAGATGATATAGGGGATATACAAAAAAGTATGATGTGGTCTTCTGAAAGTAAAAATTTAATAATAACAGAATGGGATAGATTTTTAAGAAAAGTATTATATAATGGTACTAAAGTAATAATGACTTCAAACTTTGATGTAACTATTTTTAAACAATATTTTGGTGAATCAATTTATTCTCTTATGGAAAGAAATTTTGAAACTATACATTTAACTGATTCAATAAAAGAAATAAGAAAATTAAATGTCTCTGCTGTATTTGATAACATGTACAGAAGATCTACTGCCATTAAATAAAAAAAATATAAATATAGGTTAAACTTAAATGAATGAAACAACTAAAATTATTGATCCCTTTGGAATTACTTGGCTAGACTATCCAGATAATGAATCTCTCGCTGTTATTGTATATTTTCTTGGATGTGAGAATAATTGTGTAAATTGTCATAATCCTACTTTTAAATATCCCGATAATCCTAAAGCTAGAAATGTAACTATTAAACAATTATATAATGATCTATTTGAATTCTGTAAAAAGCACCAAACGTATAAGATTATTTTTACGGGAGGTGATCCCTGTTCTTCTTATAATATTGATTTTGTAAGACGATTTGTAAGTAGTTATGGTAATATATTTAATATATGTATTTATACTGGTTATGATATAGCTGAAGTAAAGAAAAAAGAAATAAAAGGATTTACATATATTAAAACCGGTCCATATAAAGAAGAACTAAAACAAGAATCATTGAAGACTGATGATTATATTCAACTAGCTTCAACTAATCAAGAATTCTATAATAAAAATTATAGCTTAAAATCCCGTAATGGTAGAATGAATTTCTAAAAAAATAAAAAAGAGGAAGTAAAAAATGTATATTCGCCAGTCATATGATGAAAATTTTGAACATCTTATGTTAGATATGAAAGATAAATATCCAAAATCTATTTTTGAATTAAATGGTATAAGTGATGATGATTTAGATCATACTAAATTTGCAAAAAAATATTTTACAAAGAAAAATGTGGCTAGTATATCATCTGATGCTAATGCTAATGTGCAAATAAAAAATATTGCTGCTTTTAATGTAGAAAGGCATAAGGGTTCAGATAAATTAGACTCACTTTTTTTATTTTGGAAAACAGCAAAAAAACAATATGGATTAAGAGAAGCAAATAAATTAGTAGAAAAAGAGTTAAGTAAAGATCTTAATATACAAGATAGTAGTAATTTTTACCTCCCTTATTCATATTATAGTCAAACACCAGTATTACTTAAAATAAATGAAAAAATAGTATATTGGACTATGAAACAATTGTATGATAATTTTTCTTATCTACAAGTATATGATGAAAAATATAATATGCATAAAATAATTATTGATAATCTATATTCTAAATATGATTATGAAGGTTCTTTTATGACAGAAAAAGGAAAGGACAGATTCACGGGTAATAAAAAAAATCTTTGTCCCTATATAGAGGATGTAAAAGAAAAAATAGATATAAAAATTTGGGATAAGGGGAATTGGGTAGGGTTAAAAAAAATTATAAAACACCAACATGAAGAGGATAAAAATTTTATTATTTATCAAACTAATGAGGGTGATTTTGCTTTTGTAACAGAAGATCATCCAGTTATTCTTAATGATAATTCTGAAAAATTAGCTGGGGATTTAGTTAATGGTGATGAAATTTTAAAAAATGATATTTTACCTACTTATAATCCTACAGTCCATATTCCAGATAACTTAGCCTATATTACCGGATTTATTTTAGGTGATGGAAATGTTGATGGTTACGCTAAAAATTGGGATTATATAAAAAAATTTGAATTAGGATCTATTACCCCTAATTTAAGATTATGTAGAGGAGGTAATACTATTATGATATATCAGAATAATGTGAATACCTCTGATATAAAGAAAAAAATAGATCAAGCATTTCCACAAGCTAATTTTTATACTTTAGGTTCGGATAGTGATAGAAAACTAGCTTTTACATCACAAGCATATTCTTTATTATATGGGGATTATTTTAACTGTGGTTTAAAATCCAATTCTTTTTCTAAAAGACTACCAGAAAATATTTTAAATTGGGAAGAAGATTCTTTTATATCTCTATTATCAGGTTTAATTGATAGTGATGGTACAGTTTCTAATGGTAGGGTAGACATATCACTTTGTTCATATGCCATAATAAATGAATTATATGATTTATTACGAATTCACAAGTTTATAAATGTTAGGAAAAAACTTCATGCTGGTAAAGGAAATAAATTGGGTAATAATTTTATTTTTTCTATTTCTTTTAGACCTGATAAAAGATTATTAAATTATTCAGAAAAAATTAAAAATATGGATGTCAAATTTTTTAATTATAATCAAAATATGGATACTACTTTAAGAAATAATAAAATTTGTAAAATACATAAATTTAAGAAATCAGATATTTCAAAAAATAGTTTTTTATTTCAAGAAATTGAAAATGTATATGATGTAACAACTGAAACAGGAACATTTAATGCTAATGGAATGGTCCAACATAATTGTTTTGCGTTTGATACATATGATTTAATTACTATGGGATTACCTTTTGTTACTAATTATCCTAGTAAACCAGCTAATCATTCAGATGTATTTTGGCAACATACAATACAATTGCTACAGTACGCTGCTCCTCAGATGATGGGCGCTACTGCTATACCTAATTTTATCGTTATATATTCAGGATTATTGAAATATGATTCTAAAGATATAAATTATCCAATACCTGATTATCAAGATAATAAAAAGTTATTTGAAAGATATACTAAACAAAGATTTCAGGAAATGATTTTTGCATTAAATCAACCGTTAAGACAAGTTCAAAGTACATTTAGTAATATTACTATTTTTGATAGTATATTCATGAAAGAAATATGCAGTAAATATATTATTAAAGATAACATTATAGATTCAGATTTTGCTATGTATATTCAAAGATTATTTCTTGAAACTGTTAATGAATTAAATAATTCTAAAATAGCTACATTTCCAATACTAACCGCGCAATTTAAAAAGAATGAAAATTTTGAAATAGAGGATGAAGAATTTTTAAACTTAATTTCACATATAAATTTACCAACAGGACATTTAAATATTTTTAGTGATACAAGTCTTAATGCATTATCAAGTTGTTGTAGACTTATAAATTCTATAGAAGATCTATTAGAAGCAACTAAAGATGAATATATGAATCTTATTGGTGGATCATCAATTAAAGTTGGTTCATTAGGAGTATGTACTTTACCTCTTGTAAGAATGGCTTTAAAATCTAAGAAAAATGAGGAAGAATTTTTTAATTTACTGGAAGAAAATGCTATTGATGCTTATAAAATAAATCATTGTAGAAGAATTTTAATAAGTGAAAAAATAGATCAAGGAGAGATGCCACTCTATAACTATGGATTTATAGATTTAAAAAATCAATATTCAACTCTTGGAATAAATGGATTTTATGAATGTTTACATTTTATGGGGTATAATATACATACAGATAAAGGTATAGAATTTGGTAAAAAGATTTTAATCAAATTAAGTGAAATTTCTCAGATGAAAATGAAAAAATATGGTTATCGAACAAATTTGGAACAAACTCCCGCTGAACAAACAAGTTCTAAACTAGCAAAAGCTGATTTAATATTATATAATCAGAATGAATTTTCTATTTATGGTAATCAATTTATACCTTTAACAATAGATGCTTCTATTTATCAAAGAATAGATATACAAGCTGAGCTTGAAAAATATTTTTCTGGTGGAACGATTTTACATTGTAATTTTAATGAAAAAATACCCTCATCTATTATGATGAAATCTTTTATAAAACATGTTGTTAAATCAGGTGTTAAATATTTTGCAATAAATTATTTTTTTAATATTTGTAAAAATAATCATTATACAGTAAATATTAAAGAAATTTGTGAAATATGTAATGAACCTATTATAGATAGAATGACTAGAATAGTTGGATTTTTCGTTCCTATATCCTCATGGTCAAAAGAAAGGGGAATAGAATTTCATGATAGAAAAAAATATGATATAAAGAGTATTAGTTAATGGAGATTTTGAATATGAGAATATTTAGAAAGTTTAGAGATATAAAATTTCAAGATATTATAATTATGATACAAGGATTGTTAAACAAATGCAAAAAGAATTAAAAGGAAAGATTGTCAAAGTGTATAAAAATGTAAGAACAAAGTATGGTTATGAAGGTGATGGAAGAATAGAAAAAGTAATTAGACAAATATCAGATGATCTATACAGTTGTGAGATAAGTTTTTTTGATGATTTCTTTTCAGCTACTATTGATATAAATGATGTTCTCTACTAAGTATAATAAAGAGGTGATAATAATGATTAAAAAAATAATGTTTATTATAGTAATAGTTTTTTGTTTTTCTATAATATATGCTGAAGATGTTGAAAAAGAAAAAACGTATGAATCTCCAATGAGTTTATATAATCAAAATTATATAATTGCCGGGAACTCTCAAGATCAAGTTAAGATACAATTCTCTGCAAAATATAGTTTATTATATCCAGGTAATACTGGATTATATCTAGGGTATACTCAATTATCTAATTGGTTCGTTTATAAAAGTAGAGATACATTTATAACTATGTATGCTCCAGAAGCAATATTTAGATTTGATTCAGGTGATAATCAATTTGATAATTATAAAATACCCTATGTAGATTATATTCAAATATCACCTATATGTCATAATTCAACTGGAGTAGAAGGTGATATTCATAGAAGTATAAATGTATATTATGCTCAAGCTCAAGTTAGTGTTGGAGAAGTTATTAACATAGGAGCTAATGGAAAATACTTTAGATATTATGATGTAAATTATCGTAATCCAGATATTAACGATTATAAGAAAAACTATTCAGCAGGAATATTTTTGAAGATAAAATCTAAAACCGTTAATTATTTAGATAAAGAAGAACTACATTTCAAATTTGGTGGTAATCCTAGAGGAAAAGGCTTTTATTGCATAGAAGCTCAGTTTAGAATACTTACATCAAGAATTCAACCAAAATTCTTTTGTTCATACTATAATGGATATGATGAATTTATGATGTATTATAATAAACATACTAAAAGTTTTAGAGCTGGATTAACATTTTAAAAAAATTAAGAGGTACTATAAATGAATATAATAGAATTGAATAAAAATATTAAATGTAGGAATCAATTCGTATTTGATAAGCAAAATATATTATTGGGTGAAGTTAAAAATGCTTTTGGATGTGATGATGTACAAGCTAAAAGATTTATAGCATCTATATGTAAATTTCTAGCTTTTTATCTTGAAGCTCAAGCAAAAGGTTTAATTACATATGATGTAGTTACTTATCTTAGAAAATGTATAGCAGATAAACTTGTACGAAAAGATGATGCTTATGTATTAGAAAGTTATGGATTTTATGATGGAGTATTTCAACATACATTTGCAGATTATTTTGGAATAAAATCTATTGCTTTTGATAAATATGATAAATTCATTGAATGGACTAAAACACAAACTGAATATATAGCTACTATAAGAATAGTAAATAGAAAGAAAACAGGAAAACATTCTCTTATATCATATAAACAAAATGATAAACTCTTTATATCTGATACATCTAATAGAGGTATTGCAACACCTTTTGAAAAAGAAATAAATGCTCAAAATTTTATATATGCTACTATAATGATTCAAAACGCCTGAATGACTATTCTTAGGGATCAAATTATCACTTTTTTCACTAATTTTATCCCTAAATTTTTTTCTAAAATTTAAATTTTTTATGTATTTTTTAATAATTTTTAATTATATTATAAATATAGAAAAATAAGAAAGGAGAATAATAGATGAATAAAGAGAAAAGTGGTTTTTCAATTGAATTATTTACTAAGGAGACTATTGAGGACTATGTAGTATATTGGGAAATTAAACATGAAAAAATAGTATTCTGCTATATACAAGATAGTTTTCTTGAAACAACTTTTAGAGCTAAATCTATTTGTCATAAAGATGATATATTCGATAAACAAATAGGAATGAGCATAGCATTTGATAGATGTTTAGAAAAAAGAGAACATGCTTATAATAAACTAATGGATAAAATAGTTATTGATTTAACAGTTGTTAGAAATCATAATAGAAATTTAGAACATAAATTCTATAAGGAATTAAATAAGATTTAAAAATGAGCAAGAGTGCTGGAAGGAAGACAGCGCCTTATACAACGGGTGGTTTATTGGTGATTCAAGTTCACCCTCTTGCAAAATCTAAAGGAGACTAGTATGATAAATAAAAATTGGTATAAGATAGAAAATAAATGGTATCATTGTTTAACTCTTATAGATGGAAGAAGATTCATAAATGGTGTTCAACAAGAAGACTAATTAAAAAGGGGTAGTAGATGTCAATAGAAAACAAAAAAGGTGAAAAGATTTCAGCTCAAATGTACGCTAAAGAAATTCTTAAGGATTGTTTAGATAGTTTTAAACTTGAAAATACCGAAAGATTTAAAGATTTAAAACGTACGGAACCAATTAAAATTCAAGCGTTTGTAGATAAACTTAGATTAAGAATTGATAAGATTCTTGTTGAGAAAGTTAAAGAAGTTAAATAATTGGTTAAATAGCGTGATAGAGTAATTGGTAACTTGTTGGGTTCATATCCCAAAGATTGTAGGTTCAAGTCCTACTCACGCAAAGAGAAATCCTACCGTTGCTGGTCATTGCGGAAAAGGTGTTAAGTAGCACTGTTGATAGCAGTCTATCATACTTAACTTTAAGCCAGTTTCTTAAAGGGATGACAGCCTAAAAAGAGTCTCACTTTTTCTCGATTGATTTAAGTGATAAAAGAAAATCGAAAATTATGTTAAAGTTATTCAGTGGCGGAATTGGTAGACGCATATTGGCGAGAGTGTATTCATCCGGAGAAGGTAACCACCAATAATTGACGAATGTGCAGGTTCGAGTCCTGTCTGAATAAATAGTTTAATAAGATGACGGAAGAGTATAGACGTTATGGCTTTAGATAAATAGTGTCGTGAAGTAGGGCGTTGCTAGATTATGGGTAGAGAGACTTCAAGTTATCGAGATAATGCTAGATACACCTAGGAAGGTATTCAAATTCTAACCTACTATAAAATTATCATATGGGTATCAAATCCCATTCTTATTTAAACTATTTAAAAATAAAATAAGGAGAATTAAATGATTTGTTTTGAAATAGTTGAAGAACAATTTAGAAAGAACAAAGACAAAAATATTATAATACCTATAAGAGCTACAGAAGGATCTGCTGGATATGATTTTTATTTAATAGACGATATTATGTTAGAACCTAAACAAAGTTTATTGATATGGACAGATGTTAAAGTTAAAATGCCTAAAGACTTAGTTTTTGAAATTATTATGAGAAGCTCTTATGGAATAAAAAAAGATATAATGCTTAAAAATATTATAGGTAAAATAGATTCAGACTATTATAATAATGAAACTAATAATGGAAATATTGGAATCTGTTTATATAACTATGGAGAAACTATTCAAACACTTAAAAAATATGAAGCTTTTTGTCAAGGTACTTTCTTTAAATACTATATAACTGATAATGACATTGTTATTTCCAAAGAAAGAACTGGCGGAATAGGTAGTACTACAAAATAATTATTAACTACATATAAGGACACTAAATAATGGAAAGGGATATAACAACTATGACAGATAAAGAGTATAATAAATATTATTGGTCAGATTATTATGATCTATGTAAGAAGTGTAAAGAGAGATGTAAACAGTCACATGTAGTAAAACAAGTAGTTTGTAAAAAATATAATAAAATAGAGGATTAGAAATTGCAAGAACATAAAATAATTAAATCCATACTTACAGATTACTTTGATGAAGAAAATATTTTTTATGATGTAGAAGAAAATAGTTTTCAATGTCCTATGGGAATAATAGCAGAATTTGATGATGTATGGTGTATATCATTTGATCTTACTTATGTTACTGATCCTAGAGATACAGTATTATTTTCAACTATAATTTTAGATATGGCAAATCATCAAATCATGTGTTCTATGGATTGTCCATTCTATACAGTATTCAATGAAAATGATATTTGTGTTGATATATTATGGGACACAGATATAATGAAAAAAATGTTAGATGATAAAATAAATTATTCCGAAGCTAAAGACTTTCTTATAAAAGAAATGTTAGCTAAAGATGTAACTGAAAATAAAGAAGTACAAACTCCAGAAGTATCAAATCTAAATTAAGGATTATTTTATGAAAGTTGGTGATAAAGTAAAAATTTTAAAGGATTATTATTCTTATAATAATATAAGAGATGAACACTATCTTGCTTTTTGTGCTGGGAGTATAGCTACTATCACACATATAGAGAATGGTTTTGTATCTCTTAATGATAATTTTGACTTACAAGTTAATTATAATCTTTTTGTTAGGGATGGTTATTTTAAATCGGTGGAAGAACATATTATGACACAACAAAAAATTGATAGACTAATGTTTAACTTTGGAGAATTTCTTAAAGAGAAAAATAAACGCTATGGAGATTCTGCTATATCCCCTATGCAATTATTTTCTAAATTAGATGCAAGTAATTCTATATGTATTAGAATTGATGACAAATTAAACAGAATAAAGAATAACAATAAATTAAAAAAGAATGATGTTACTGATCTTATAGGATATTTATTATTATATATGATAGATCAAAATTGGTTAACTTTTGAGGAAATGTTAGATTAATGAATAAATATTTTTTATTTAGAGATTTAGATAATAGTAGTAATTTATGTAGTGGATTATCTTATCATGCTGCTGGATTAGTTATTAAAGATCACAGAGAAAATTTAATAGGTAGTGTAAGTGGTAAAGATTTGGCAGTTAAATTTTTTGATCCTTTTGAAGCTATAATTTATTATACTTGGAGAGCAATAGAAGATGTAGAACTATTTGAAATAAGTGGGGTAGAATATTTAATATTATTAGATAGATATAATCAGATAGATAAAGTACAATTTAGATAAAATAAATATTATATAAGGTGTTTTAAATGATTAAAATTATTGATATAACTTCTAATCCTCTTCAAAGAATAGGCGAAGTAGCTTCTGCTTGTTGGAACAGTGATCCTAAAATAATAGAACAGAAGAAACAAATTGCACTAGATTGTTTTAATTCTGGTCATGGTAGAGTTCTTGAATATGTAGATATGACTATTTCTATAGAAGGATATAGTGCAAGAATGGTTAGGGAATTATATACACATCATATAGGTGTATCACGATTACAAGAAAGTACTAGATATGTGGATTGTAAAAACTTTTCATACTATATACCTGAATCTATAAAGAACAATAGTGAAGCTTTACAAATTTATAAAGATTGTATGTCTACTATTAGAACATGTTATGGAGCATTACAATATAATAATATTTCAAAACAAGATATTGCTAATATACTACCTCTTGGAATGCACACAAAAGTAATACTAAAAATTAACTTGCGAGCATTACTTCATATGGCAGAACTTAGACTATGTAATAGAGCATTAAAAGAGTATAGGGATTTTATGATAGAAGTATATCAGAAATTAGTTGTAGTAGATGAAGAATGGAATTACATAATGGAACATTATTATAAAGCTAAATGTGAAATATTAGGTTTTTGTAACGAAAAAAATAGTTGCGGAATGACACCAAATAATATAATTTAAAAAAATAATTACACTTTTTATATATTTTTAATTATATTATCTATAAGAAATTAAATAAGGATGGTTCAGATTTGAAAAGTAATGATATATATTCAGGAGCAGATATTGTAAATAGTTTAAAGTTTTATTTTATGCTAAGTACTTATCTTATGTCAAGAGATCATTCAGAATATGAATCTACACAGAGTCTTAAATAATTTATAAGAGAAGGTTCTGGTGTTTGGCATAATATAGGTAATAAAACTCTTAGTGCTTATTATGAACAAGCTTATAATTCATTACCAGCAGAATTTTTATCTTTTATGGAAATATCAACTAAAGGTGATGCAGATCAAGTTAGATTCATGGAAGTTAGATAAAAATGACAGGAGCATTTCTTCAGAAAAAAAGTCATTGTGATAAATGTCCCTTAGAATTATGTATTAAAGATGGTTCTTTAACTAGAGCCTCTTTAAAAAAAGAAATTCAAATTAAAAGTGACATACAAGATTATTCTAATGTAGATTATTTATTTCTTACTGATACAGTTGAAAGACCAGAAGATTTAAATAAACTATTTAATCTTATAAAAAATAAAGGTATAGTTAATTTTGCTATTACATCAGCAATAGGTTGCAGAACTCTTAACTATGAATTACCTACACCATTATATTCAACTTATAATTATTGTAATAGTTTTGATATTAAAAAATTTAATCCTAAATGTGTAATTACTACTGGAAAAGGGTTAACTCATTTTACTAAGGGTTCAGTATTTTCTTCTTGGAGAGAATTCAGAGAATGTGTATTCAATGAAACATATTTTTATCCACATATAAAATCAGAATGGAAAGGTAGAATATATCCCTCAGGATTTATTCAAGATATATTTCATTTTGATACATTTGAACATTATCATTTTTGTGAACAATTAAAATTTGCTAAACAACATATTGAGAATTATGAATCAGAAAAATTTATAATGCCACAATATAAAATAGAAAAAATATTAGATTTAGATAAATTTATAGAGGAACATAAAGATGAAAAGAAGGGGGCTTTTGATACTGAAACAAATAGTCTTAATGTATTTATAGATAATTTTAAAATGGGTAGTCTACAATGTTCTTTTGATGGTATAACAGGGTATTATATACCTTCATTAGCAATAACCAATAAAAGAAAATTATCAATATGGTTAAAAGATATTTATCAGATTTGGGCTAATGGAAAATATGATTGCAAAGTATTAAATAGAGAACATATATCAGGTTATCATGTAGATGAAGATATTCCTTTAATATTTCATCTTCTAAATACAGAACGAGATAGTAATAGTATAAAAGTACTTTCATGGTTTATTGGATTTGGTGGATATGAGGATGATCTTGATGATTATAAAAAGAAATATAAAATAAAAAATTATCTTGATATTCCTGAACATATTATGATACCTTATGCAGGTCTTGATGGTATAGTTACATATAGACTTGAAGAATATTTACATAAATATTTAGTTTATAGACAACAAGAAACATATAATCTTTATAGAGATGTAGTATTACCTGTTATACCTGTATTTCAAGCAATAGAAGAAAATGGTATAATGGTTGATAAAGATTATATAAAAAATTATCATAATGAACTTATGGTTAAGAAGAGTATTATTGAAAAAGAGATTTATAGAATAGCGGATAAACAATTTAATATAGATTCAAATGATGAATTAGGATTAGTATTAAAAGAAGCTGGATTACCCAATTATGGAACAACTAAGAAAGGTTTATATCAGACTAACGAAGAAATTTTATTAAAGTGGAAAAAAGATGGATTTGAAATAGTAGAAAAAATATTAGAATATAGAAAAATAGCAAAATTAGATTCTACATATATCGGTAATCAAAAAGATATAGAAGAAATTGATTTTTTTGATAATTCTAAAAAAGAAAAAGAAAGTATAGGATTATATCAATATATAATGTCAGATAATAGAGTGCATGGAAATATTATGCCAGCATTAACAGATAGTGGTCGTAGCCTATGTGTAACTGGAGATACGCTTGTGTTACTTGATAATTTAGAAACTATTAGAATAGATGATCTCATAGATAGACTAAGTTATAGGGAGTTTTTTGTTAAAACACATACGGATAATAATAGGAAAGTTCTTAATGGTTGGAAAAAATCTTTGGAGACCGTTTTTGAGTTAGAATTATTAAATGGTAGTAAAATTAGATTAACTGAAAATCATCGAGTATATACTGATAGAGGATTTATAAAACTAAAAGATTTAGATATAGACAATGATAAAATACTTAGTATCTAATATATATACTAATAGAAATCTTGGATAGGCTTTGCGGGCTAATAAAATATACAAATCCTGTTATTTGTATATTTTCCAAGATTCATTTTAAAAATAAAAATTATTATTCAAAACAGTTTCTACTAATAAATAATTAGAAATCCGCAAAATTTCTAAAAATAAAAATAACAGGGTTAGTAGAAATGAAATACTCAATTCAAGAAACAGATTATTACGGTTATATTTATGTAACTTTAGACCAAAAAACAAATAAAATTTATGTTGGTCAAAAGAAAGGAAAAATTGAAAAGTCTGAAAATTATTATGGATCTGGAACAATAATTAGCAATATACTGAAAGATAGAGGTAATTATTTTCTAAAGAAAACTGTTTTAGGGGTGTGTTATTCAAGAGAAGAGTTGAAATTTTGGGAAACTGAATGCAAATATTTCTTTAATGTTTTCGATAGGAATTACGGATATAATATAGCTATAGTTGATTATGGAGGAGATAATTTAACTCATCATCCAGACAAGGAGAGAATAATTTTACAAACAAGTTTAACTATTAGATTACAACGTAGCGATCTTTCTAACGAAGAAAGATTAGTTCTACAAAACTGTTTATATAATTTTAAACAAGGCAATGATCCACAATTACTTAACTATAAAAAATGGTGGTTAGCTAAAATTGAACAAGATGCTCAAAATAAAATAGACTCTCTTTTAACTACCGAAGAAAGATCATTATTATCTAAAAATATATGGAAAAATAAATCTCGAGAGGAGAAAGAAATTTTTATTAACAAGATGATAGAGGTTAATAATTCAGAGGAACATGTTTATAGATCAAAAGAGAGTAGAAAAAGACCTGAATATAAAGAATTAATGTCTAATAAACTAACAGAGCATTATACTAAACCCGGTAGTATGGAAGTTCTTATAGAGGCAGTAACTAAACAGTGGGAAGCTCCTGGAAGAAAAGAAGACTACTCTTTAAAAATGACTGATTGGCATTCTAGGGAAGAAAATAAGAAGAAGCATAGTGATGCAACAAGAACACCTATTTCATTTATTGTTGAAGATTATATTAACACTCTGAATGAAGATTTCACTATATATGATATTATGGAAAAATGTGAATGTACTTATAATATAGTATGCTATCATTTAGAGAAGGAATTTGCTAAAGGTACTATTACTAAAACTAAAAGAAGAGGGAATATTCCCATAAAATATAGGAGAATTACTGATGAAGTTTGTTAATATTAAAAGTATCACAAAATTAGAAGAAAAGGAAATTGTATATGATATTGAAACTGATATAGATCATTCATTTTTTGGTAATAATATATGTATCCATAATTCCTTTTCTCCCAACTTACAAAATTTCCCGAAAAGGGGTGATGAGGGTAAAGCTTTTAGAAAAGTGTTTATAGCACCCGAGAATTATTATTTTTGTGAAGCAGACTATGCTGGATTTCAGTTAAGACTTATGGGTATATATTCTAAAGATGAAACTATGATAGATGCTTTTGTAAATCAGGGAGGAGATTTACATTCGGTGACGGGATGCGAGGTGTTTTCTCAAGGTACTGAATTATCTTATTTTATGGAGCATAAAAAAGAGGATCCATATAAGACAGCAAGATTTAATGGTAAAGTTGTAAATCTATCTTTTGTTTTTATGGTTAGTCCTTTCTCTTTTCAAAATTCTATCAGAGAAGAATGGACACCTGAACAAATAGATGATTATATTAAAAAAAATAAATTAGAAATAATTAAGGATTCTAAAACTAATTTTGAAAATAAAAATCTTACTATAGCTACGGATATACATAAAAAGTTTTTTATTAAATATCCTAAATTACCTGATTATGCAAATTCAATGCAGAAATTTGCTAGAGAGAATGGTTATGTAGATTGTTCTATATTTCCAGGATTAAGAAGGCATCTTCCCGAGCTAATTAAACAAGGTAGTAATCTCAATAAAGAAAAAATGTCACATTATTCAAATCTTAATAATATAGCGGTTAATACGGGTGCTCAAGGTGGTGAAGCTTATATTATTTATAAAGCATTAGTTAAAATATATAATAAAATAAAAGAACTAAACTTAAAAAGTATGTTGGTTGGTTCAGTTCATGATAGTATCGTATTGTACATATACAAACCTGAAGCAGAGCAAATGTATTATATATTAAAAGAAAGTATGGAAGTATTTGATTATTCTATCCCTATCTTAGCTGATATAGAGTATGGAGACATTTGGGGATTTGGTACAGAAGTAGATAAAAATAATATTAAGGAGTTTATATAATGGATGATTTTTTTAAGAAAAAACAATTAGTTGTAGCTAAAGACTGGGAACAACATTGGAAAGATATGCCAGAATTTATATGTAATGACTTAACCCCTAAATATCAAATTATAATGTCATTCAGAGATGATAAGGCAAGAAAAGAATTTTCTAAACTTATAAATCAACCTATAACAAACAGTACAAAATCTTTATGGTATCCAAAAGAAGAAATTGATGTAGTAAAGGATTTAAGATATGTTAACGAATAATCCACAATTCCCAATATATCTCCCATCTAAGGGTAGACATGATATAAAAGGATATACTAGCGATAATCTTACTGTTATGGAAATACCTCATTATATAATTGTAGAAAAACAACAATATGATTTATATTATGAAGCTCATAAAGATAATAAATTTGTAACACTTCTTATACTTGATCCTAAATATCAAGATGAATATTTAACATTTGATGATCTTGGAAATACAAAAAGTAAAGGTCCAGGAGCAGCTAGAAATTTTGCATGGGATCATTCTATTCAAAATGGATTTACTTGGCATTGGGTTATGGATGATAATATAATGTCATTTAAAATATTTAATGATAATAGACAAATAAAAACAACTTCCGGAGCTATGTTTAAAGCTATGGAAGATTTTTGTTTAAGATATTCAAATGTATCTATGGCTGGACCTAATTATTATATGTTTGTACCTCGTAAGGAAAAATTACCTCCTTATGTAATAAATACCAGAATATATTCATGTAATCTTATAAGAAACGATACACCTTATAGATGGAGAGGACGTTATAATGAAGATACTGATCTATCCTTATGTATGTTAAAAGATGGATGGTGTACAGTTCAATTTAATGCATTTCTTCAAGAAAAACTAACTACGCAAGTATTACATGGTGGAAATAATGCTGATTTTTATTCTCAAGAAGGTACATTACCTAAATCAAAAATGCTAAAAGATATGCACCCAGATGTAACAGAAGTAGTTTGGAAATTTAGTAGATGGCATCATCATGTAAATTATCTACCCTTTAAACAAAATAAACTTCTATTAAAAGATGATTATATAGTTAAAGAAGGTGTAAATAATTATGGAATGATATTAAAACGCGTAAAATAATAAAAAATAATTACACTTTTAAAGATTTTTAATTATATTATAAATAAGAATTTAAATAAGGACTCTATTTAAAATGAATATTTTTGTATTAAATGAAAATCCAATAGATAACTCTGTTATGCTCTGTAATAAACATACTCTAAAAATGCTATTGGAAGGCGTCCAAATTTTATGTAATTGTTTTGATCAATCAGAAGTACCCTATAGAAGGACACATTATAATCATCCTTGTTGTGTATGGACAAGGGAAAGCTTGGATAATTTTGAATGGCTTAAAACATATACATTAGGACTTTGTAAAGAATATACTCATAGATATGGTAGGATTCATAAAAGTGAACAAGTAATTCATAATCTTAATCAACCAAAATTAAAATCAATTGGTATAACTAAATTTAAATTAGCTATGCCGGAACAATACAAATGTATAGATGCTGTAAAATCTTATAGACAGTATTATTTAGGAGAAAAACTAGGTTTTTGTAAATGGCCAGCTCATAGAGTACCCGAATTTATCGTGAATTACTGTAATGAAAATGGAATAGATATAAAAATATTTTATAGCTAATTTTTATACTAATAATTAAAAATAAAAAAACAGGTAAAAAAATGAAAAGATATAAACCATACAAATTTGAAGAAAAAAATAAAAAAGATTTAAATGAACTTATAGGTGAATTTAAAGCTAAATATGGATCATTTAAACTTCTAAAAAAGGATTCAGATTTTAAAAAACTTTCTGATGGAGATCAGGAATATGTTCTTGATGAATTGAAAGCTAATGGTGGATTTAAAGAGGGTAGAATTAGTATTGGACCTAATCAACAAGCTAAATTAAAACAATTAGTTTTAAAAGCTATGAAAAAATTGAATAGTAAAATACCTTCAGGAGAAGTATTCGCTGAAGTTTTAGATGCTATAAATTCTGGGGAACTTCAGTGGAATGAAGACTCAGATATTTTGTGGTACATAGAATATTCTATAGATGATTAAAAATATTTTAAATCAGGGCTTAAAAATTTCTAAAGAACTTAGAAATTCAATGCTTGTGGAGAAGATGTCAGACTTAGAAAAAACCTTTGTTTTTGATAAGCAATTTTCAATGAAACAAGAATCTACAAGTCTAAAGACTTGTAGTAGTTCACAAGCTAAGGATGGATTTAAAGATTGAAAGCAATTAAGAGTGAAAAAAGTCTTTCTATAAATACTGAAGAGAAAGAAATAGTTCAAGAAAATAGATTATCAAGAATATTTATTTGTAAATGTGGTTGTGAGGTAAAATTACAGGGTAATATAGATATAACACTTACAAAATGTAGTGTATGTCAGAAAGGAAAAGATTACGAAAAAATGACTCTTTTCTAAAAAAATTTTTAATATAAAAAGGTATAGAATGAAAACTTACAAAAAAAAATTAGAAGAATTAGAAAATTTATTTATTAAGTATGAGGATACTGATTTAAATGGACCTTCTTGTGAAGATGCTATAAATAATTTAATTGATGAATTTTCAGGGTTAATAAAAAAATATATTCCAAAACAAGATGAAAATCTTATGAGACAAACTATAAAAAAATTATGGCTTGAAAAGTTAAAAAATTGGAATAAATTATAATTAGTTACACTTTTATATCTATTTTAATTATATTATAGATATAAAAGTATTTTTATAAATTAAATAAGGAGTTCTAAAATGAACAATCAAATTCAAACATTAACAAAAGAAGAAATAAAAAAATCAGCACCAGCAGTATATGCAACTACACCTAAAGCTACAATGACAGATAGATATTCATTTGTAGCAACGGATAAAATAATTACAGGATTTAATCAAGCTGGCTGGGAAGTTACAAAAGCATTTCAAAGTAAAACTAAAAAAGACGATGTTTCAGAAAGAAAACATATTGTAAGATTATCTAATCCAGAATTTCAACCAATGATGAAAGAAGTTGGATCACTTACACCAGAAAGGTGAACAGTTTACTTTTATATATCAAAAAGATGGAAATTATGGAAATTATGGAATATATAAAATCACAAGAAAATTATGATAACTAAAAACCAACAAATAAAGGATTCTCTTTCAATTACAAGGGAAAAACGTAAAACACAAACCTGTAAAGTTTATGAGTTGAAGTTGTCTGAAAATAAGTTCAATTTAAAACAAATTGATTTTTTGCATAGAATTTTCCTTGAAGCAAAATGGGTATATAATGATATTTTAAATTTTAATGATTTAAAAAACTATGATTGCAAAAAGAAAGAAGTAGAAATTCTAAATAAAGAGAAAGAAAAGGAAATAAGAGAATTAAAAGTTTTAGGTAGTCAGATTAAACAAGAAATATTACAAAGAACATGGGGTTCTATTAAGTCGTTATCTACTAAAAAGAAAAAAGGTAAAACAAAACAAGTGGGTAGACTTAAATTTAAAAGTCAAATAAACTCTATCCCATTAAAACAATATGGAATAACTTATAAGTTTCAAGATGGTGGTTTAAAAATACAAAATTGTAAATTCTTATTTCAAATTAAAGGATTAAAACAAATTCCAAAAGAAGCTGAATTTGCAAATGCTAATTTGATTAGAAAATCTTCTGGATATTATCTCAAGGTTACCTGTTTTCTTCCTAAAGAAAATAAAAACATAAGTAAAGAAATATTAGGTATTGATTTTGGAATTAAAGATGATTTAGTTTTGAGCAATGGAATTAAATTTCAAACTAAATTTCCAACATCTTTTAAAATTAAAAGAGAGCAGAGAAAATTAGCTAAAAAGAAAAAAGGCAGTCATAATTATTGGAAACAAAAAAATAAAGTTGCCTTAGTTTACGAGAAACAAAATAATAAAAAACAAGATTGCAAAAATAAAATTGTAAGTTATTTAAAAAATAATTATTCTCATATAGCAATTCAAAATGAAAATATAAAAGGATGGCATGCAGGATTATTTGGAAAACAAGTACAGCAATCAATTTTAGGTGGAATAATTTCGGAATTAAAACAACTTCCGCAGACACATATTGTTGATAGATTTTTTCCAAGTACAAAACTTTGTCCTGAATGTGGCTGTCTTAATAAAATTGGTTTAGACGAAAGAATATACTTTTGTGACTGTGGGTATTCTCAGGACAGAGATATTCATTCTGCAAAAAATATTCTTTTAGAAACAATACCTATGGAATGTAGGAAATTTAAGCCTGTGGAGTTTAATACCTCTGCAATAGATTATTTAAAATCTTTTGTAAGTGTGAACTATGAAGCAGGAAGATACAACTCTTTAGAGTTGTGTTAGTTCACAACAATGAATGTTGTTCAGGAATATATAATTAAGGGTGGTGTTGAATATTTGCATCCACATAGACAAACTATAAGAAGAACAAAAGCAATTAAAAATGCTGATAGAGATATTAAACTTAATATGTTTCTATGGCAGATGATGGAGACCTTCAGATCAACTAAAAGATTTATATAATCAATGGTCAATATTAGGTATCTTTAGTTAGATATCTTCTATTATAAAATAATAAGGAGCTTCAAATGGCAAAACTAACATCAGTAAATCTTTCAAAAAAAGAACAAGCATCTATTCTAAAATCTTGGAAGACTTGTAAAAATGCAAGAACAATTTCAGAGCATCTAAGTCTTCCTAATAGACAAGTAATGTTTTTTATTGAATCACAAGGACTCTCAAGATATTCTGAAGGATCTTACAGATAGTTTAATTTTTTAAAGATATGGATCATTCTTGAAATATAGAATGATCTTTTTTTATTTTTTTCAAAAAGAGGTTGTAATGCAAGTAGAAGAAGTTGTTATATTAGAAGACGATATTTTATTAGAGGAGGAGTTTGATAAAATTGAAACTAGGGGCAAGCCTATTACTTGTAAGTATTGTCATGTAAATTTTAAAATTGCAAATAAAAAAGAAAAAGAAGAATGGAAAATAGATAATTATATTTGTCCTATATGTTTAGAACATTTTTGTATTCTACCCCCTACAGAAAGAGAATTAAGATATTTACAAGATAAATATTTATTAACAAGAACAGAAGAAGATTTTATTCCATTACTTAGATTGATGTATAAATATACACAATCATTGATAAAGAAAAATTATAGTAAAGCTTTAAAATTTTATGGATCACTAGATTATTATAGTAATGAAACAATTACAATTATGGTTGAAGAATATTTAAGTAAACCTGGATTTGCAATTGGTCTATCATTTGGTGGATTTTTAATACATAAAATAAGACAAGCAATTTATAATCCAAAACAATTTGTTGGACAACATACATCATTTGATTTTCAATTTGAAGATGGTAATAATCTTCATGAACTAATAGCCGATAGAAGAAAAGATGTCATACAAAAAATAGAAGAAAGTGAAGATGAAATATTTTTACATAAAAAAATAATAGAACTAATAGAAGGTGTTGAAGAATATTGTGAAGATCCTTATGAGGATTATATAAGAACAATAAGTTTATATGCTTATTTTAATAAAGGAGAAATTGCTTTCGATAAAATCTTTCAAGCCTTTGGTAGAAAAGGAAAAGAAATTTCTATGAAAACTTTAGAAATACTAAGAAAAGAATTATGTAAAGAAATGATTATATATTCATCTGAAAATAAAAAAGAAGAAATAAAAGTAGATACTAAAAATAATATGATTTTAAATATAAATAACTTACAAGGAATAAATTGGGAATAAGGAGAGTATTAATGTTCTTCAAAAGAAAAGCAAAGAAAAATATTGATGAGTATACTAAGGAAATATCATTAGAATATCTAGCAGAGATATTCTATAAATATAGAAAAGATTACATAGGTTATAATAATAAAAATATCTATGATAAACATCTGCTACTGATTTTTTCAACAGATACTTTTAATGATTTTGTATTGAAGTTTAAATCTAAAAATTATAGGATAATATAAATGGCTAGAGTATTATACATTTCACCCTATGCAGAAAATACAGCAGCAACTAATGGTGGTTATGGAGTTATAGCAGAATCATTTAAAAGAATGTTTGATATAATAGATGATGTTCAAGTAGACTATGTAAATATAAATGTATTAGGTACTAATCCAGTTACTGAAAAACTAAATCGTTATGATATATGTATATTACTTACTCATCCAATAAGTTTTGAAACTCCTATGTTTAAAAGAAATATTGAATATTTATTTTCTTTTTGTAATAAAAGATATTTAGAAATATTTTGGGAAACATCAATATTCCCTATTACATGGAAATGGTTATGGAAATCTGATCTATTTACTGGATTTATTTCTCCATCTAAATTTATACAAGATATAATCAATTCAGAAATTAAAAATTCTAATAAAGAAAATCATTTAGTATATTCTCCAACATTTAAAAATGATTTTACAGACTATAAAATAATAACTGAAAATAAAATAGATGAATCTTTTTTTACTGTTCTATATATGGGACAATATACTAAACGTAAAGGTATGGAAGATGCTATAATTGCATTTACTCATGCATTATCACAATATGATGATTGTAGACTTATATTAAAATATCATAAATTATCAGAAGTTGAAATAGATGTTTCAAAACTTATAGAAACAATAGTTAAAACAAATACAAAAGAAATGAAAAGTCAAATATTTGAAGTGGTAAATGATCTTACAAAAGATGATATATATTCTCTGTATAAAGAATCTTCTGTATTACTTTTTCCTTCAAGAGGAGAAGGCTATGGATTACCTTGTATAGAAGCTGGAATGATTGGATTACCTATTATATATACAGATTGGTCTGCTACTACTGAAACAGCAAAATTTAAAGGTAATAAAGCCATAGGATGTGTACTTGATACTGCACAAGGTATGGCTCATTATGCATATGAATCAAACTCTCTATACGCTGTTCCATATATTAAAGAAATGATTAAAGCTCTTAAAGATAATTATGAACTATGGAAAAAAGATAAACAAGAATATTATAGTATTGTAGCAAAAAATAATAATGAAATAATTAGAAAATTTGGACAAGAAGTTTTTATAGAACAAATAAAAAAATTATACAATTCTTGAGATTTTTTAATTATATTATAAATAAGAAATTAAAGGAGAAATTAAAAATGAAATATAAGATTATTATTAAAATAGAAAAGATATCTGTATGTACAAAGTGTAAAAAAAAGATTATTGGTGATAGATATACTATATTTAATAAAGATGAAATTTATCATAATAATTGTTGTTAGACTATATGTATATAAAATTTTTGGGATATAAAGGAGAATAGTAATGTCTATTAAACTATCTGTTGAAGGTAATAAAAATTATTGTGCATCTATAGTAGAAATTCAAAATATAATTGAATTAGAAAGTTGTCAAAATATACAAGGAACTACTATACAAGGTAATCATGTAATTATATCTAAAGATATTAAAGTTGGGGATACGGGTGTATTTTTTCCTGTTGAATGCTCAATAAAAGATAATTTTTTAAAAGTTAATAATCTTTATAGAGAAAAAACTCTAAATGTAGATCAAACTAAAGCGGGGTTTTTTGAGATAAATGGTCGAGTTCGCTGCATGAAATTAAGAGGATTTAAATCTGAGGGATTATTTTTACCTTTACAATGTTTAATTTCTTTTTGTAATAAAATTGGGGATATACATACAATACAAGTTGGTACAGACTTTGATCATATAGATGGACAAATGATATGTGAAAAATATATTGTTAAATCTAAACAAGTTCAAAATGTATCTAAAAAAGATAAAAAAAGTAATATTAAAAAAATATCAAAACTACTTGACGGTTATTTCAGACTACATATTGATACTGAGCAATTTGGCAAGAATCTTAATAAGTTTAAACTTGGTGATTTAATCTCCATAACTACAAAGATACACGGTTGTAGTTTTATTTCATCTAATATTTTATGTAAAAGAAAATTGACTATAAAGGATAAGATTGCAAAATTTCTTGGTGTCAATGTTATTGAAACTGAATATGATAATATATATTCCTCAAGACGAGTCATTAAAAATGAATTTGAAGACAATAAACCTACTCATTATTATAATGAAGATATTTGGGGAGTAGTTAATTCAGAACTTAAAGATTTATTAAATAATGGTATGACTATTTATGGAGAAGTCTGCGGATATCTTAAAGATGGTAGATTTATTCAAAAACCATATGATTATGGATGCAATATTGGACAGCATGATATATATGTATACAGAATAACTTATACTGATTTTTCGGGGAAAGTGTTTGAGTGGTCTATGAAACAAGTTCAAGATTGGTGCTTAGAAAAAGGGATAAAAGCAGTACCTCTTCTATATTATGGAACAGTTAAAAATTTTATTCTATCTTCAGGAGATAATGGTAGTTTTATAGATAATGAAAATTATCAAAATCAATTTTTAGATATTATAAAAAATAATTATTTAGAAAAAGAATGTAATATTTGTAAATCAAAAGTACCTTCTGAAGGAGTATGTATTAGAAGAGAAGTAAATGATATTGATGTATATAAAGCAAAATCATTTGCTTTTAGAAATTTTGAAAGTTTACAAATGGACAAAGGAGAAGTTGATATAGAAGAACAAACTATTGGATAAATTAAAAAAAGATTGCACTTTCTAAGATTTTTTAATTATATTATAAATAAGAAAACAAACTTCATAGGAGAATAATAAATATGTTATTGAATTTAATTATTGCAAATGTAGCTGTAGAAGAAGTTAATAATAATCTTGAAAAAATAAAATCAGAATATGAAGTTAAATTTGTTTCAACAGGTAAAAAACAATATATAACATATGGAGATTCCTGTCTATGGGATTCTGATAGTGATTTAGAGTTTCGTAATGAATGGAAATTAGCAGAATACATTATGAATGAATTGTTCATTAGAATGCAGATTACTTTCTATTAGGAGAAAGCTATGATAACGGAAAAAGAATTAAAAGAAAGATGTACTCCAGAGTTTATAAAATGGATGTGTAATCTTGCAGAAGGGTTTGAATTTATAGATAATGGGATTAGCTCTAATAATTGGTTTACAGTAAAATTTAATAGTATTACAATAGGACATTGTATCTCAAATATTTATGAAAATACTCTTGCGTTTTCAACCTTCATTCATCGGGCCATTGAAGAATTGAATAAAAAGACATGTTCATTTTTGAGACTCATTATGCCTTATGAGGACGGTATAGCAGCAGGAAATGGTAAAACATTTTATGAATTTAAAAATTATCAATTACATTTATTAACATCTACTGAATGCTGTTATTTAAATTGTTTGCTAGATATTTATACGGGAGAAATAGATGTTTGATAATATTCAAACAGAATTTAATATCTACGATGCTCTTAATAGATTAAATATAAAATATAAAGGTAAACCAAATCATAAAAGTTGGTTAAGTATTTTATGTCCTACACATAATGATAAACATTATGGTTCATGCTCTATAAATATAAATACAGGAATAATAAATTGTTGGGTATGTGGATCAAATCATATAAATAATCTATTAGACAGTAAAACCAATCTTAACTTTACTTATACGGAAGAACGAAAATCTGAAGAAGTTAAAAAAGTAAATCCAAAACTTTCAGAACAAATGAAATACAATTTTGTTAATATGAAAATAAATCCTGATGATTATTATTATACAAGAACAAGGGGGTTTACACAAGAATTTATAGATTACTTTAATATAGTTAGGTGCTTTAGTTTTCCATATAAAGATTATATGGCAATTTCTATAATAGATACTTCAAAAGATATTAGAGAATGTGAATTTAGAAAACTTATGGTACATGAATACAAACAATTATTACCTACTTATGAAACAGAAATATATCTCAATGATAAAAAAGTTAAATACGAAATAAATTCAAGATTAAAACAAACTATTTTTAATATAGATAATCTTAATAGAAATGATATATTATATCTATGCGAAGGAGTAGGATCTATACCTAAAATATGGCATAATATATCTAAGAATGTATCTTGTACATTTGGTTCTCAAATAATAGATCCACAACTTATATATTTAAAACAATTTAAACAAATTATAATAATACCTGATCCAGATGAAGCTGGATTTAATTGTGTAAATAAACTAAGAGAATCTATTCCTAATTTACAAGTTATTGATATAGAATCAGAAGATACAGATGAACAATATATTTTTGATATTCAAAATACTAATATATTAACAGCTTCCGAATATATAGGGAAGAACTTAATAAAATATAATATCAAAAGTTTGTTTTAGAGAGGTAGTTTGAAAAGGTATAAATCTTATTTTTTAGAAAGAACTTTTGATATAGATGATGATGTTAATTATATATATTCTTTTATTTTTAAGTCTTATATGGAGCAATTAAAAGATAAAACTTTCAATGAAGATTTAAATAAAAGATGGCCAGTGATAAATGAAAGAGGTTGTGTTTTTGAATATTTAGATTCTAATAAATTAAAGTGTATGGAATCTAAATTAGCAAATGAATTAAAACCTATTTATATCTTTGGAGGAGTATTTACTACTGAATCTAAAATAATTTTTGATAAAAAAATAAAAGATAGAAACTATATTATTATATCTTTAAATAAAGAACTAATTGAAATATATATTAAAAGTGATTTTGATTTTAGAAAAATGAAAAATTTTATATCTGAAAAAGAAATTCAGATAGCTAAGAATATGTTAAAAGAAAGTTATGTAAAATCAATGATTTATCATGAATTATCTCATTGGTTAAATAATACATTACATAATGATCATATTGAAAAAGTTGTTTACCTTGCTAAAAAATATGATAACCCGGAACTTTTGAAATTAAAAACAAAAGATATAAATTTAACTCATTTTGAAATAGATGCTCAGATTCATGGATTAAAACAAGTATACAAAGATAATAAATTAAAATGGGATAAAATAAATATACCACAACTATTTACTATTTATCCTTCACTATATTCTGTATATACAGATGTTAAAGATTATGGAAAAGCTATTGTAGACATATGGTTACAAACACTAATTAAAAGAATGAACAGAGAAAATTTATTAGGTAAAAGTATGAAAATACCTTTTAAAGATTCTTACGAGGTATAAATGAGTCAAATTAAAGAATTAAAGGAATTAGAAAAACTTGAAAAATCAATAAAGAAAAAAGAAAATGAAGCCTTAGATGCAAAAAATAAAGGTCTTATAACTGCTTATGGAAATATTCTTTTAGAAATAAATCTACTCAAAAATAAAATTAAAAAATTTCAAATGGGTGGAAAATGAAACTCATAGAAACCGAACCAGAATTCTCATTCAATCCGATTCACGACTACACTACGGATGAATTTTTAATGTCGGCAGGTCGGCAGTTGCAGGCAGACCTTGGGCTAAGTCGCTTTGGAAGGAATGTTACTATACAGAAAGTAATTGGAATTGGATTGCCGATTTATCTAATTACTTTCAACAGTAAATATCCTAATGTAAATTTAAGTGCTGTTAGAGTAAAAAATATAAAATCTACTTGGTTTGGAAAAGTAAAAAGAAAAGCAGTACATACACATTTAAAACCTATGAAATTAACCCCTCCTTTACAACTTAGTACAGCTATGATGAGACCTGTAAGTGGTAGTCTGCTATTATTACGTGATATAGCTGGCGAAATTCTTAGAAATCCAAAAGTATTTGAATGTGTAGAAGTTAATAATAAACTTGCATTCAAGGAGTCGAAATGAGTTACATATGTAAATGTGGTGAAAATTTAATTTTCAAAAGTGGCTATGTAATTGCTTCCATGAAAGTTGAATCATATGAATGTTATAAATGTAAGAGAATCTTTGAAAAAGTTGAAAGTTATAAACTTAAAGAAATTAAAAATACTAATAAATAAATGTTGCATCTAATACCTAAAGGGGTTAGAAATATAATTTACAGTGACCTTTAATGGCACTAAAGAGGTACAAAATGTCTAAACACAATTATTCTCAAAATTCAGTAAGTCTCTCCAGTATTTTCAATGATGTAGTAGATTCAATCTATACTATCACATCACCTTCATCTACTTCAGGAACATCGGTATGTGATTTTACTTATTACAGTTTCCCAAAAGTAAAAGATAATTTTTGGCAACTTGTAGAAGAATTTACTTATCCTACCATTTACACACCAACTTACCCTGTAAGTAATTATTATGTAGATGAAGATATGAATTCAATAATAGAAATTGCTGTCTCAGGATTTTCTGAAGAAGAAATTTCTGTAAAAAGAGATGATCTTAAACTAATTGTAGAAGGGAAACAAAACAAAGATAAAGAATGCAAGAGAAAATATTTCTATAGAAATATTGCTGAAAGAGATTTCTCGGTATCTTATCAAGGCAGCACTAAATGGGATTTTGATAAACTAGAAGCTAAAATAAGCAGGGGTATATTGTCAATTTTTATACCAATGAAAGAAGAATGTAAACCTATAAAACAAGAATTCAAAATTAACAAATAATATCTCATCTACCATGTGTAAAATGAGTTCTTAAATCCCTAGAAAAAAATCTAGGGATTTTTGTTTACTAATAATTAAAATTATTTGAGGTAATTATATGACAAAACGATATAAATCATTTTTTAAAGAGGATGAAAAAGAAACAATACAATCTCAAATAAAAGATTTTCAAGATCAAATAACAAAACTAAGAGATAAATCATCTAATACAGAAAATATGTCATTAGAAGATAAACAAAAAATAAAAAATCAAATCAATAGTATAGAAAATAAAATAGTTAAAAAGAAACTTCAACTAGACGCTATAAAAGGTCAATAATTATGCCATCATCAAGCAGACAGCAGCAGAAATTTATTTTTGCTAAAAGAGGGCAATATAATACCAAAGCGGATACCCCTGAAAAATTCAAATGGGTATGGGATAAAGATTGGGAAACTGTAGAAGAAAAAGTTATATCTGAGAGATATAAGCCATTTAATTTTTCAGAGGAATAATGTATATAACCAGTGAAACTCAGAAAATTATACAAAAATATATTAAATGTAAAAAGTATAAAATTCATTTAGGAAGACTTGAAATGTCATTACAAGATCTTACTATGGTTATACTCATTTTACAAGACAGATATCATGCAACTAAAAATGAAGAACTTAAACATGCTATAAATGAACTTAGTGAGTGTAGATATAATGCAACGATATGAACCATTCTTTGAAGATAATAAAATAATAAAAAATAAAAAAGATATTGTTGATTTTATTAAAGATCAGTTAAATGTAGAATTAGTTAATAATCCTACCGATAGATTAAATCAAAAAAGAAATATTCTATATACATATATTCCGGATTCAAGTAGAAATACTTACAGGGTATTATCTTTATTAAAACAGAAAGGGCTACGAGTTGAGAAACATATAGATGATTATTATTGGATATGGGTTAAATAAATGGAAAGATATAAACCATTCTTTGAAGATATAGATATTGATAAAATAAAGAGCATAATAAAAGATTTATCAGTATCTCAAATAGTTAATTATGATTGGGATAAAATAGCCTTTGGATTTAGTCAAGATGATATTATATCTATACCTTTAAAAAATATTAAAATAAAGTATAAAGGTGATATGGATAATGTTACTGGATTTAGTATGAAGGATTATTTTAAAAATAAACCTTTTAGTAAACTACCCCCAATTGAAGTATCATATAATAAAGGTAAATTTTATATAGAAGATGGACATCATAGATACGGTTATGCTAAAGAATTAAAATTAAAAAATATAGATGTAAAAATAGAAGACATAAAAGATAATCCCATACTAGCACTAGGATTTAAAAGTATAGATGATATCATCAAACTTAAAAAACAAATGAATGAAGATATAGTAATACCACTAGAAAAAGGAATGCCTTTTAAATATGGAAAATTTAAAAATAAACAAGCTATATATGATCATTCGTATGTTAATGAAAAAGGGGATTTGATATTAGTAACAGATACCGGTAAAGAAATTAGTGGTACAAAATTTAGACTTATACAAGAATCTAAGTTTAGTGAAAATCTTAGATTTACTGATTTAATGAAGAAGGCTTCTATGTCAGATTTTACTAAAGGATTTGCAAAAGAAACAAATAAACTTATGGGTGCTCCTACTACACATACAAAATTAAAAAGTATGAAAGTAAATAAAAAACAAGACTATATAATTTTTGTATGGAAAACAAAAAGAACACCTAAATATGATAAAGGAACTCCAATGAAAGTAGTTGATCCTAAAGCAGATTTTTCTTTAAAATCTGCTAGAGTGTACACTATTGAAATTAAAATTTTAGATTTTTTTAAATTACTACACACTAAACCGAACGGTGACTTTACAAATAAAGATATAGAAGATGTCTTTAATGTTTGTGATATTCAAATATGGTCTAATGTACCCGCATTTCATTGGATGGGGATGAATTATAATATGGGTATGTTCGATGCTTCTTTATACCCTACAGACATAGAACCTAAACATTGGAATGACTACCATAATTCAGACCAATTTCTTGACAAGCATACTGCTGGAGTTGTAAATTCAATAAAGTTCTATATACCTCAAATGAGGCAAATGATTAAGAAATATATGGGTTTAACTAAAAAATGAAAGAACAATTAAACAAAGAATATGAGAAGTTAAAACATATTACTAAAGATTATGCTATTCATATAGATCAACTAGAAGAATATCATGAGACTATTGCAAGAATAAAAGAATTAAATAGAAAAATTGATTTTGATCAAAATTAACTTTTATATTAAAAAATACTAATATATAATTATTAAGTATAAAGAGGACTATATAAAAAATGAAAAATAAAAAATTTACTGTATCAACTACAAATCTTGATACTCATGCAATACAAATAATAGATACATATTTAGATCTACAAAGTTCTACATCAGGCACAGTAGAAACTAGAAGAAATTATCCTAATAAAGTTCAATTTATAAATAAAACAGGTCAAGATATTCTTGCTAATATATTTAGTTCACAAGGAGAATATGATGATTATGTTTTAGATTCAACTAATTATGATATGTTTACTATTCTAAATAATACAGCAGTATCATTAACTACACAAAGTCTTTTACCTACAGCATATAAAATAGCAGTTGTATCACCTTCAGGAACTTGTTCCGTTGCTCTTACTATAGATTGTATTGGTTATCAGCCAAAAGGATTTTAATTGAAATGGATGAATTATTTAAAGTAATACCTATTTATGAAGATGAATTTAAAAACTTATATTCTAAAATTGATAATATAGGCATAGATGTAAAAACAAAAACTATATCTCAAGTAGATGATATTTGTCTTGAAAAATTTATTCCTATAGAAGTATCTTTAAAAGATCTTTCATTTAGAATAGATTTTCTAAATGAATTCTTTTTAAATAATTATAGAGATATGAATGATGATTATGGAAAAAGATTACAAGAAATGTCAACCTTTCTTCAACTTGATATAATAGATCTTTCTACAGCATTAGAAGATATTAAATGTAATATAATTGCTATAGAATATAGAATATTAGAACAAATTAAAGAAGTAACTCAACAACAAAAAATACTAGAAACTAGTAATTTTATGACTGTATGTGATTTAGATTCTAATGTAAATTTAGAAAAAATATTCAATAAAATTACAGAATTAGAAAATGAAATAATAGAACTAAAAAAACCAAAAATAGAAGTTAATGAAAATTTAGAAATTAAAGAAATTAAAGAAACTAAAAAAGGATTCTTTAGAAGGTTATTTCATAAATGATAAATAAAAGGTTTATTATAACATCTGCTCAAATAAATGCTATGACAGCAGTTGTATTAGATGTTGAATTAACTAAAACTATTACTTCTCCTATAGGAAATACTGATGTAAGATATTTATATCCTATAGAAATTCAAATAATAAATGATTGTGCAGCAGGGGTAGAATGGCAACTTGTTTCTTCAGCAGAAGAATATGCAGAATATGTAGCAGATCCCTCTTTATTTACTTTTGTAAGACTTCCAAATAATAATGTATTACAAGATAATTTTACATCTTTAGGTAGATGTTATAAATTTATTGTAAAAGGATACGAAGCTACATCAACATCAGATTTAATTGTAGAATTTATTTCTTATCGTCCCAGTTTAAGATAAGACTTCACCGAGGTCTATATCTATATATTGCACCGAAAGTGCAGGTTAAATGAAATACCCGACAAGGTTATTCACTACAAAACTACCAAGTAAAATCTGGTAGTTTTTTATTTTCCAGCATTTTGATTACTAATAATATAATAAACTTTTAATTAAGAGGAAATCATAAATGAAAAGATACAAATCTCAAATACAGAAAGAAGAAATTATAGTTAAAACAAAAGAAAAAATAAATGAAGCTTCATTTACAGTTAATAATATTGGTTCAGCTCAAAATAATCTAATAGGTATAATTGAACTTATATCTAAAATTAAACCACAACCATATTTAAGTGGAAATATTATAGGAGAATCTTTGATTACAGGATTAGATTCTATGTTTGAAAATATAGAGGATGAAAATCTAAAGAATAAGAAAAAACAAATAGTTGTTAAAACCATATTACGTTCACTTCTCTCATATAGAAAATCTTTAGTATAATATAAGGAATTAAATGAGTACTAAAATATCATCATTATCTAGTGGGGGTATTCCAGAAGCCCCTATTGATGGATTTACTTATGGTAGAAAGAATGCTACATGGGTATCTTTTTCAGGTGTATCAGGAGTTAATGGTGGTGCATTTATAACGGATATAATTCCTACAAGTACTGGAAATGTTGGAACTAAAGTATATGATAGCGATGGAATAGTACTTCAATCTTGTGTAAGTGATACTCAATTAGTTACTGTTTCAACATTAGGAATTACAGGAAATACTCATTATAAACCAATTATGTCATTACGATGGGGAACACATAGTCAAGTAGTTACTCTTACAGCTCAAGCAGATAAACCTCTATTTATAGGATCAACTGCAATAAACTTAGCAGGAGAAACTAACCTATCAATAGAACATGAAGATGGAGCAATTACTTCTTGTACTATAGCATTAGATTCCCCTCCTGTTATATCTTCTGCAAACTTTACTGGTGGATATCCTGGAACTCAAACAGAATTAAAATTAGCAGATACTTTCTCTTTAAATATAGTATCTGATATACCAATTATAGCTGTACAACTTGATGATTATGGTGCTTATTCTGCTCAATCATTTTCAGTAGTATCTGGAACTAATCATACTGTTATAGGTGTAATAGCAAATAGAGGTACAACGGTTCAAAGTTTAGGTGCTAAAGTAAGAGTACAAAAATCAACTGGCTCATGGTCTACCTATTATTTAACTGAAGATGATGGTAGTGTAGATGGTACAAATTTAGTTAAATTAAATAATCTATATCCTACTGTTTCTACAGGAACTAAAACATATCCAGCATCTCAAGGAGCTTTAAAAGACAGTGAAACAGCTACAATAGTAAATACAGTTACAAATTATGATACAGTCTTATATGATTCTCCTAATGGAGATTTAACAATAACAAATGCTACGACTGTTGAAACACCAAAAACAGTTACAAGACTTTCAGGTAATTATAATATATCCACAAATAATTTTAGAATAACCGCTACAAGAACTGCTAATAATGCAATATCTACAACACAAACAGTTATCTATATAGCTCATGTAGCTTGTACTCTTACAGTAACAGAACCTGCTTCAAGATTAAGAAGTGGTGGAAATGATAGTACTTCTGCACAAAATCATGTTATAACTATTACAGCAAATCAAAACTTATATTCAGCTCCAACTTTAGTTGCTGGAGCAGAGGGTGTATTTCAAGGAGCAGGATTTGCAGGTTCTGGAACAACTTGGACAAGATCATTACAAGTTACCGATACAATGGTCAAACAAGTTTGTAGTTGGGGGAGTATTTCTGGAACTAATTTAGCTGGAATACAAACTGTAGTTATTACAGGTGACTCTACTTATACAATAGGTGGTTTTGTTTCAAGAACTATAACACTCCCTGCATATACGAATACTATTGTTTTTAATACAGAAGTTATTGATTATGCTAAACTAACTTTTACTTGGTCAGTTAAAGCATTACCTAATAAGAGAGTAGTTGGAACAAGTACTGTACCGGATGCAAATTCTTGGAGTATTGATGCACTTTCAATAAATCCAACAACTGCTATTATTTTGGATACAGCAGCAACCAATTCTAGTAGTGTTCCCACAACAGTTATAATAGAGGAGTTAGTATAAATGAAAAAGAAGATTTGTGGAATATATAAAATAGAAAACATTATAAATGGTAAAATTTATATTGGTCAAAGTACAAATATTCCTACAAGATGGGCCAGACACAAAAAGGAAGCTTCAAATATACATTTAAAAAATTCCATAGAAAAACATGGAATTGAAAATTTTAATTTTACAATATTAGAGGAATGTCCATACGAAAGATTAGATGAGAGAGAAATTTTTTATATTTCTAAATATGATTCTTATAATAAAGGATACAATAAAACAACTGGTGGAGGACAATTTAGAAATAGAAAATACATTGCTCCTTGGAATAAGGGGTTAACTAAAGAGACAGATGAAAGAGTGGCTTTATTCTATGAAAAGAGAAAGAAAACTATACCTTGGAGCAAAGGATTAACTAAAGAAACCGATGAAAGATTGAAAACTAGTGGGTTAAATACGTCTAAATTAAGGAAAGGTATTAGCACTGGTCCGAGAAAAGGAAGATCAGTTATAAATTTAACAACAGGTAAAATATTTAAATCAATATCAGAAGCTAGTAGATATTATGATATAGGGATTAGTGATATTTTTGCAGTGTGTGCAAAAAAACAAAATAGAAAGATTGCTGGAGGATATAGTTGGTCTTATTATTCTGATAAGAACTCAAATGTATTTAAAGAGGTAACCAATGTCTCTAAATAATGATCAATTATATTTTGAAATTCAACGGAGAGGATTTCAATGGTCCAAAAACTCTACATTGGATGATACAATTTCTTCAATGCTTTTTGATGCAGATCCTAATACAGCAGTACCATCACACTCAGATGGGGAAGATAAACTAATTAGTATGTTAATCGGAAGTACATTTATGCAAAGTGCTGGTGTATTATGGCTTAAAACTATTATGCCAAATACTTGGATAAGTATAAGTGGTGGAAGTAGTTTAACTCAACTAGATGGTGGAGCAGCAGCAAGTATATATTTAATCTCACAAGTTTTAGATGGAGGAGGAGCATAATATGGCAGTTCAGTTTCAAATAAGAAGAGACACTTCTGTTAACTGGGGATTAACTAATCCTACCTTAGCACAAGGGGAAATGGGATATGAAACAAATACATATAAAATGAAAATAGGAAATGGAACTAGTGATTGGAATACATTAGTTTATTTTCCTACAGCAGCTCTAACATTAGACGCTATAACAGATCCAGCAGTTAATGCAGCTGTAACCACTTTAAAAATAGATGCTTATTCAGGTACAGTAATAACATTAACTACTACAGGAAATTCACAAACATTACAAAATCCAACTTCTTCTTTATCAGGTAAATCTTTTTTAGTTATAAATAATGATACTTCTTCTAATAGTATTACAGTCAATACAATAGTAATTGCTCCAGGTAGTGCTATAAATTTTGTATGGGATGGAAATGTTTGGATTGGTATAGGAGGTGGAACATTAGATCACGCAACACTTAATAACTTATCTTATGCAACTTCTGGTCATACTGGATTTCAAGCTTCATTAGGTTACACTCCTGAAGATATAGTAAATAAAAGTATAAATATTATTACTGATGCATCTTCAGATATAAAATACCCTAGTGTGAAAGCAGTTAAAACTTATGCTGATAGCTTGGTTGGGGGATTGCTAGATTATAGGGGTGCTTATGATGCTTCTAGTAATTTATATCCTTCAGCAGGAGGTTCTGGAGCATCAGGAACTATTTTAGTTGGGGATACTTGGGCTATATCTGTACAAGGAATTCTTGGAAGTGGTGTAGTTCATGTAGGTGATTATATAATATCTAAAGTAGATACTCCTGGACAAACCGCTTCTAATTGGGATTCATTAAATACAAATATTTCATATGTACCAGAAGATTCAGCAAATAAAGTAACTTCTATTTCAGGGGCTTCAACTGATATACAATATCCTTCAGCAAAACTATTATATGATCAAATAAATTTAAAACAAAATACTTTAACTTTTGGAATAGAAGATACGAATGCTGTAAAAATTACAGTGTCAGGAGTTGCTGATCATGATTATGCTAAATTCACTGCTACAGGATTAGAGGGGAGATCTTATTCAGAGGTACTTTCTGATATAGGTGCTCAAGTCAATTTAGGATATACTCCTGAGAATATAGCTAATCTTAGAACCACTTTTCAAGTAGTACCAGATGATACACATTATATTTCAGAAAAATTAGCAAAAGATTCATTAGATAATAAAGAAAATTCATTAGGTAATCCAGATGTAACAGGTAAAATATTATCTTCTACTACAGGAGGAGTTAGATCTTGGATTCTCCCTAGTGGTGGTGTAACTGTTCATAGTGCTTTAACTGGACTTGATTATGCTTCAGCAGGTCATACTGGATTTGAACCAACTATAGGATATACTCCAGAAAATATAATAAATAAAATAACATCCTTTCAAATAACTCCTGATGATACACATTATATAAGTGAAAAACTAGCATATGATCAATTAGCATTAAAAGAAAATTCAGGTGTTGCTACAAGTTATATGGCAACTCATAATAGTACTTATACTCATTCAGATATAGCACTTAATACTGCTTCAAGACATGATGCAGTAACTTTAGGAACAGCTAATGGATTAAGTCTTTTAACTCAACAATTATCTTTAGGTCTATCTGCTTCAGGAGTTCCTGGTGCATTATCTGGAGATGATTGGAATACTTTTAATAATAAACAAGAAAAGATATGGTCTAAAACTGGAACAGAGATATCTCCTTATATATCAGGAGATACTTTAAAAATAAATTCTATAAGTGAAGAAACTCTTGGTGATGGGGTTTATGTAGAAAATGTTTTTATACATCAAGGGGAAATACAATTAGATTTTGATAAAAGAATTGTATTAGGTACACAAAATACTGTATTACCTTATGCATGGTATCATTTAAATGAGGGAACAGGTACTATTGCATATAATATATCTGGTGGAGGAAGAAATCTAAATCTTGTAAATTCTCCAGTATGGGATACTTTAACTCCAAAATTAGGAACAAGTGCTATTTTAATAAACGCTTCTCCAATAGGTGAGAGATTAGAAAATTCTAATAATACCGAATTCGGTTTTAATTTTGATACACCTTTTTCAGTAGAATGTTGGATAAAACCAACTGTATTAGTAGCAGCACAAAAAGTTGTATTTTCTAAGGCTACTGCATTAACTGCTGGTTATTATGTATCAATAATACCCTCTGCAACAGGTAATATTGATTTTATGATGAGAGATCCTGTAACATTACGATACATTCGAAAAACAATTGGAAGTTTAAATTGGACTTCTTTAATTGATGTATATTCTCATATTGCAGTAACATATGATGGTAGTAGAAATCTTGCTGGTATGAATATATATCTTAATAATGTACTTCAAACTCCAACTGTTTCCACAAATACATTAACTGGAGGAGAAACTTTAATTACTGCTACACCATTTCAAATATCAGGTTTAAATGGATCAAGTACTGCAATGACTACTGTAGAGGTAGACGAATTTGTAGTATATGATACAGAAATATCTGTGGCTGATATAAATAATAGATATAATGGTGGTGCAGGTTCTGAGACATTTGGAAATACTGGAGATATAGCTTTAATAAGAAATAATGACTTATCTAAAAAAGTTGAACTTCAATTTGGATCTGGACCAGCAACTCAAAAATTTTCTAAAGATGGAACAAATGAATCTCTACAAGTTGTATTAAGTAATATAGCAACATCAGGAACACATGCTATAAGAAAAAATGAATATGACATTGATCTATTCCTTAAAGCTGATAAATCAAATGTACTTGAATTAAATAATACAACCGCTTTTACTCCAGATGCAGATTATGAACCAGCTACAAAAAAATATGTTGATGATTCAGTAGGAGCTGAGAATTTATGGGATAGAGTGTCTACAACATTATATCCTCATACTATTACTGATAGTGTTACATTAAGTGGTATATTAACTGTAAATGAACCAATTCAATTAGGATTAACTCCAACAGTAGGAACTCATGGAACTGGTGGGAAAATGTTCTGGGATGCAGCTTGGAAAACTCCAGCTTGTGAACTTGAAGATGATGTCACTTTACAAATAGGTCAAGAAACAATGGCCTATGTATATAATGGAACCGGTTCTCAACTAGTACAGGGTAATGTAGTTTATATCTCAGGAACTCAGGATGGTATTCCCTCGGTATCTTTGGCAAAAGGGGATACTGAAACTACTTCAAAAGTTTTAGGTGTTATTACCTCTCTTACAATAGATGATACAAGATATGGCTATTGTACAGTTAGGGGTCATGTAAATAAAATAGATACTTCAGCTTGGAATCTTAATGATGAACTATATCTTGATGCCTCTATTGCAGGGGCGTTAACAAATATAAAACCTAATACTGGTTCATATGATACAAGAGTTGCAAGAGTAATGTTGAAAGATGCAGTTAACGGAAGAATCTTTGTAAATATGGTTAGGGAGTATTCTTTCTCAAGTGCATCAGCGGGATCAGCAGTAACAATGTTTCCTGATGATACAACAATTATAGCATCTGGAACACAATCAACTTATCCTATTAAAACACTTTCAAAAACACCTGTAACTACAACAGAGGATGTTGATTCAATTATATGTACAGCGGCTACTTCCCCGGTTCTTTATGGTACATACCTGAATACTGCTGCAATAGGTAAAACTCTTATTGATGGTGGTATATGGAGTTTTGAAATATGGGCAGGAGTATCTTCTGCGGTAAATGTAACATCTATTACTCAAGGTGTTTATAGGGTAAGACCTGAAATAGGTACAATTACAACTACAGGTACATTAACAACAAGAACAGCAACTGCTTCTACTGGAACACCTTTTGCAACTGCTAAAATAGATGTAGGAGGAACGAGTGACTCAGATTCTTATCTACAAACAACAACAGGATTTTTCAGAATACTATCTAGAGTTTCTGATACAGAAATTACTATAGAAACTCCTACAACATATACTAACCAATCAGATGTAGCCTATTCAGTACATAAAAAATTATTTAGTGTTAATACAGGGGAGATAAACAATACAGCAACTTCTCCTCTATTCGCAGGATTACAACTTTATACTGTAACTTCAGCTCAACCTTCATTTACAGTAGAAACAACGGATACATTAGCTTCTGCTTTTTTTGGAGTATCTGATGGTAGTAGAACTGTTTATTTTGCACATAATGGTACTGCAAGATATTCTCATTTTACTACCCCTCTTATAGCTCTTCATAATGATTTAGCAGGTTTACAAGGTGGAACAACAAATGAGTATTACCATATAACTTCTGCACAAGCCACAGTGGTTGCTAATACGAGTGGTACAAATACAGGTGATAATACTTTTTGGAGTGGTGTAACAAAAATAGGAAATGCCGTATCCAATGATCTTATTACAGGTAAAGCAGGTGGTCAGACTATTTATGGAGGTACTCTTACAACCGAGAATCTAACTATACAGCCTAATAAAGCTGATACAACAACAGGATCAGTGATAATAGATGCTGGTACACAATGTATGAATACAGTTACTGGGGCTTTACAAGTAGCTGGTGGTGTTGGAGTTGGTGGGGATTTATATGCTGGTCATATTGTAGCACAAGGAGCGGGGACTCCAGCCGGTCTTTCAAATGTAATGCTTCAGTCATGGGATTCAACTGATAGTTGGGTTCAAAATAATATACAAAATTTAAGTAATGGAAATTCAGCCTCAAGTGATTGGATTGCTACTGCTGATAATGGTTCTGATACTACAAGATTTATAGATATGGGAATAAATAGTTCAGGATTTTCAGGGGTTCCTTGGACTATCAATGGACCTAATGATGGTTATCTTTATACAAATTCAGGAGTATTGTCTATAGGTACAGCTACTGCTGGAAAAGATTTAACATTCTTTACAGGTGGAACACTTGCAGCTAATGAACGTGCAAGGATTACTTCAGCAGGAAAATTTAGTATAGGTACATCGTCTCCAACAGGTAAGTTTGAAGTATTTAAAGCTGAAAGTTCTGAGCTTATAATAAATCAAGTTGATAGGGATTTTTCAGGTGCTAATAACTGGACAGGGACTAATTGGACTACTTCTGGAGGTACACTTGTCCACACCGTAGGCTCAACAGCCAATGCAATTCTTGCAAATGTAAATTTGACTTCTGGATCAATTAAAGCCGGTAAGAGATACAAAATTTATTTTACAGTAGCTGGAAATACTGCAGGAACTATTATACCTAAGATCGGCTCAGTAAACGGAGCTACTGTGAGCGTTACTATGGGTGCTGGAAATTATATGTCAGCCATAACTGCTGCTGTGGACGATACTTATATAGCATTTCAACCAACCTCAACTTTTGATGGATCAATAACAAATATTAGTGTTATAGAGCAGGGAGTAAAATTTCAGATAAATGAAGCTGGAGACTTGTTGCTCGGATCTTCGGCGTTCGTCACCGGAAATATTGATTTTGTAAAAGAGGGAAATGCTCAAGTATTTGAAATGTCTGACTATTATGATAACAATACATCAAATGTAATTAGGTCTATAAAATACAGAGGGACTATCGCAAGCCCAAAGGCGGTTCTTGACTCTGATACTCTCTTCAACTTTCAAATGGGTGCTTATGATGGAACAGCTAGAGCTGCAAACCAAGCTGGCTTCGGATCATACTCAAGTGGTGCATGGACTCCAACAAATCATGGAACATATATTAGATTTACAGCAACACCATTAAACACAATAACATCTGCAACAGTAGCCGAATATCATGGGGACAAGATTTACTTAGCAAAACCAGTGGGTATTGGAGCAGGAAAATCATCACCAACTAGCCAGATAGATGCAACAACAACTGTAAATGATTCAACTATTGCTTCAAAAGGTTATGCACTTATATCTACTTTTGGAGCAACTACAGGTGCTGTTACAGTAGCAGAAGATGGGGTAAACTTTGTATCTTATGCATCTACAAATACACCAACAGCAGAAGTAATTAGAATTGTTGCAACTGTAGTTCCAACAAGTGCTGGTAATATTACATTTTCTATTAGAGGTGTTTCTTCAGTTGTAGCGGTAAGTAATTTGACAGAGACTACGGTTGACCTTCTTGCAACAGCTATCAATACAGCTCTTAATCTTGATACAACTATAACTACAAATTGGACTGTTACGGTTGCTTCTGCTACGGTTACATTAACAGCAAAAGTTGCAGAGGCAAAGACAGGAACTAATTCATTTATAGATACAGGTTCTACTGGATGTGTTACGACTGTTACCGTAACTACTACAGGGTTATCTGCATATGATCATGCAAATATTCGAGCAATGACTGGCTCTGCTTATAATAACGGATCAGGTCTTATAACCAATATGTCAGGTCTTGTATTTACTGGTGGAATACTAGGAACAGGAAATGTGACAAACTACTATGGTGCTGATATAGGTATCTTCGGAACTGGTGGTGGTAAATTTGGAACAATAGCTGGTTTGGCTGTCCGTAGCATGAACGGATATCATTCAGATGCGAGTACAGTGTCATATGGAATACAACTATTCGCAAACACCAATGCAACTGGAGCAAGTAAATATGGTATTTATATTGGAGGAATATCTGGAGCTAGTACAAACAATTATTCTATTTATTCAGTAAGCGGGACAAATTATTTCGGTGGGAATGTTGGTATTGGTATTACTTCCCCTGTACAAAAACTTGCTATAAATGATGCCAATACTATTACAAATTCATTTGGTAATGTTTTTATTGGAACTACTGATTCTCAAGCAATTGATAAAGGTGGACATTTAGCACTAGGTGGTGTTTATACTAGTACAACTCAAGTACCTTTTGCAAGTATAGCAGGAAGAAAATCAGACGCTACAGATACCTCAACTAAAGGATATCTATCATTATCAACTCTAACTTCAGGGACATTAACTGAGAAAATGAGAATAGATAATTTAGGAAATATAGGTATAGGCACTTCAACCCCATTAACATTTGGATCATCTATAGGATTACATTTATCTGGAATGACAGAGGGTACTTATCCAACAATAACATTACAAAGAAATGACACCATAGTAGCTTCAACTAATGTCTATGGAACGATACAATGGTATTCAAACGATTCTGACCATGTCACAGGAAATATTTGCTCTAGTATTGAATCGGTAGCAAATGGAACTCAGTCCGGCGTTTATCCTAAAGCAGACATAAAAATATCCACAGCAGATGGAACAACAGATATATCAGAGAAATTTCGTTTTTATAGTGATGGAAGAATTGCGCAAGGTACTAGTGCTTCTACTGCAGTTAGTGCAACATTTGCAAGAGCAATGACCGGAGCTACAACACAATATGGACTTTACCAAGGTGCAACAATTAAATCAGATGTTACTGCAAGTGCTTATTCTTTTATATCAGCACCGTTAACAGAAGCTGCATCATTTGCTTTAAATCTTATGTATCATTATTCGTTATTAAATCCAACAATTGGTTCAGGCTCATCTATTACTAACCAAATAGGATATCATGTTCCATCTACTATGACTGGAGCAACAAGTAATTATGGTTTTTATGGGTCTTTAGCATCTGCAACAAATAGATGGAATATCTATATGGCAGGGACAGCCGATAATTATCTTGCTGGAAAGTTAGGTATTGGTAGTGCAACTATACCAGCAATGGCATTAGATATAGAAGGAACAGCCTCTACAACGGGTGTTCAGGCAACACGATATACAGCAGCATCCGCAGGTGCATCACCATACTTTAATTTTAGAAGGTCTAGGGGAAGCTCAGCATCTCCAGTAGTAGTTAATCAAGGTGACAATTTAGGATTATTTTATTTCTACGGTTGGAAAGATGAAAAACCAGATCCTTCTGGAAGAGCTGCAGAGTGGGTTCCTGCTGCTGGATTTGGTGGTGGTGTTGAAAATGATGCAGCAACAGAACATTTAGTTAAAGGATTTATATACTTTAAGACTAATACAGTAGGAGACTTTACTTCAGATGGTGCAGAAAGAATGCGTATTTCTAATGCAGGTTATCTAGGGGTAAATGTAACAGCTCCAACAGCTTTGGTTCATATAGGAGCAAGTTCTACAGTAAGAGCATCCTTATGTTTAGCTTCAGGAACAGCTCCAACAGCACCAGTTGCTGGAGATATATGGAATGATTCAACACAAGCTTGTATAAGATCACAATCTTCAGGAATAACTAAAAGTTTATCGGGTGTTATCTTTACACAAACAGCAAGTGCTACAGTTGGTAATACAACTACAGAAACAACTATGGTTGGAACAGGTGTAGGAGTTACTTTATTACCAGCGAATTTCTGGGTTGCTGGTAAGACTATACGTTTAAAAATGTACGGGCATATTTCGTGTACTGCTTTAGATACAGCTTCTATAAGAGTGAAAGTTGGAAGTGTTACTGTAGCAAGTTCTATTGGTGATGCATTTCCAGTAACTCTTACAAATAGTCTATTTATAGGAGAACTTATAATGACTTGTAGAACTACAGGTGCTACGGGTACTATATTTGTACAAGGTTCAACTACTATATATGCGGCTTCTTCAGCAGATATGACAGTCTATGGAAGACAAATAGTAACTACTTCTGCTGTAACAATAGATACTACAGCAACAGGGCAATTAAATGTAACTTATCAATGGAGTGATGCAAGAGCAGGAAATACAATTACAAGTACAAATTCAGTTATAGAGGTATTAAACTAATGGCTAAACTAAAAATAGATATAAAGAACAAAGATTTACAAAGATTTAAGAATGTCATATTATCACAGTATGAGATAGGTGAAGAAAATCAGATTATACTTGATACTAATGAACAAATAATAGACCATTTAACTATTATGGTGAAAGGTTATCTAAAAAGTTTTGTAGGTAATCAAGAGAGGCATATAAAACAGCAGCAAGCAATCAGTAGTATAACTATTGACGATATTGATTTAGAAGAGTAGAGGATGATATGTCAAATCAAACAGATTTACTAGATATAAAAACAAAAGTAACTCCTCAAGGTGTTTTAAGAATTGATAGAGATACTGTTAAAGATAGTTTAAGAACTACTGATTTATTAAATCCTGATAATAGTGCTATATTAGCTACAATAGTTGAAATGATTATTAAACATAATAGTAAAGTAGTATATGGAACATCAGAACCTCCAGCAACTAATACGTATGAAGAAGGGACGATTTATTTTCAAATATAAAGAGGTAGTATGCAAATAGGACAAAAAGTAAAAATAAAAGAACCATTCAATATAGAATTTGATTTGGAATATACCATTAAAGAAGTAGATGAGAATAATACTTTTGTATTATTAGAAGAGTTAGAATCAGCTTTTGATTTTAAATATATACAGGAGATATAGTCATGGCAATCACAAATAGAGATACTTTAGTAAATGCATTGGCAGCATCAGTAAATTATAAAATATTTAAAGCTTCAAATGCATCATTAACAGCAGGTGTTATTTCTTCTTTATGGAGAACATTAGGTAATCCTACTCAAGGAGCAATACCAACTACTTCAGCAGTATGTACAAATGGCTTATTAGGAAGCTTTATATTACCTTCTATTACTACCGAAAAATTATATATAGGTAAAGCTTCTTTATCTTTAGGAGTTGCGGGTAACATATTTATAATGGACAGACTTGCGCATAGGGGTGGATTAGTTGGAAACATAGCAACTGCTCAAACTGTAAATTTAGATATAGCTACACCAGTATCACAAAATAGATGTTTAGCTAATGGTAGTAATGTTCAATGGTATTTAGAATGGTATGCAGCTACAGGAGCTACGGCAGTTACCGCTACTATAAATTATACAAATTATAATGATGTAACTGGAAGAACAACTACAGTTGCTCTAGCAGCAACAAGACCTATAAGCTGTATGTTACCAATATTACCTGCTTCTGGAGATTTAGGGATTAAGTCTATTCAAACAGTTACTCTTTCAGCTACTACAGGAACAGCAGGAAATTTTGGAGTAACAGCAATAAAACAAATAGCAGAAGTTCCTATTATACTTGCTAATACAGGGAGTATAGTTGATTATGCTGGATTAGGTTTACCTGAAATTTCTTCTGATAGTTGTATAATGTTTTCAGTATTAACTTCCACAACTTCATCAGGATTACTTATGGGATCAATTGATATATTAAAAGCATGAGAAACATAAATTACAATCCAATTGAGGTGAGTTCAAATAATTTTGATAATGATACTATATTTGAACTTATAAAAGAATCAATTTTTGAAAATATTGTATCTACTATAAAATGTTGGATTAAACAAGGTACTAATTGGGTAGTAGTTAAAAACATCTTTGTGAAAAAAGATAATGTATGGAATATAGTAAAACAAATTAAAATCTATTAAGAGGGTATTTATATGGCAAAACCACTAGGAAATAAGACATTACAATTAACAGGAGAAGAACGATGTACAAAAATTTGTTTGTATATAGATGTCAATGGACAAATTACAATGGAATGGGAAAGACATAATGTATGGAAGAATGAAGTAGGTCAAGTACAGAATATGGATATCTCAAGAAGAATAACAAGACATCATGCGTATCTTTCCACTCAACCTAAATTTGGAAGTTTGATGACAGATATCCTTAAAATTACGGATGATGTAGCAGATGAAGATACTTTAGAAAGAGCAAATCAACCAATAGAATAAAAATTTACTAATAATTATTAAAAACTAAAAAGGAGTTTTCAACATATGAAGAGAAAAGATATCAATGTATTTAAAACAGATTTAACTAAACTTGGTACACAACCGGGATTAAAATTTAGATATGCTTATAGTAAAAATATGAAATTACTAGATAATGAAATAGAAGCTATTAAGGATATAATTAAACCTTCTGAAGAGTTTGTATTGTTTCAACAGAAATTGAATGAACTACAAATATCTAATGCTAAAAGAGATGATGCAGGAGAACCTATTATTATAGATAATAATTATATTATGAATGATATGAATAAATTTACATCTGAATATGATCTTCTTATAAGTGAATCAAAGGAATTAGTACAAGAGAGAGAAAAACAAATAAAAGAATTTGAAATATTTATGGAAGAAGATATAAATATTGATTTTATAAAATTAAATAATTCCGATATACCTGAAAATGTTACTGCCAATGAATTTATAAGTATATCGTTTATGATAAATGAAGAGGAATAATATGTTTAATTTATTGTGGCAATTTACTAAATCACAAACAATATCAATAGCTTCAAAAATAAATATAAAGGATATTTTAAATATGACTAAAAAAACCGTAGATAAAGTAAGTGCTCCTGTAAAACAAATTAAGAAAATAAAAGAAGAATTACAACCCGTTAAAACTAAAAAAGAACCTAAATGGCAATCATGGTTCCCTTTTTCTTTTTGCTATGGAGGCGGTAAATTTCAACCATTATATTTTATGGTTACTTTATTTTGTTTTCTCGCTGCTTCTATGCTATATACAAAAATACATGCAGCTTCAGTAGCTATTAAAACTAATACCTTTACACCAGAAATGATTAGTACTGCTGATCTTGGTGTTGTTTTAGGATTTATATCATCTTTAATTCTATTATATAATAACAATAAGAAAAATTATATTAAAGAATTTAATGATGATTCTAAAAAAGACTCTAATAATCAGGTATAAGAATAATGATTTTTTCATTAGAGAGAATATTAGATTATGTTAATTTAGGCTGTATTAGCCTAAATATTTTTTTTGTTATATATTTAAGATTTTCTAATTATTTATTTTTTAAACAATATGGTGCTCAAATAATTTCAAAGAAAACAATAAGATTTTTAGATGGTGTACTTATTATTGAATCTCTATTCCTCGCTGCTCTTTATAGTTGGATAAAAAACAATATATTATTTGGAGCAGAAGAACTTAGTTTGACGTTATATAATATTGCAGAACACGGTAAAAGTTTATATTTTCTTAGTGCTTGTTTTTTAATTTGGAAAGAAGCAAGATATGATAAAATAAAAATATTATCTAAGATAAATCAAGCTAAAAATATAATAAATTCAATACGAGGTACGATCAATGAGTTATGATGCAAAACAAATAGGGGAGTATGCTGCTTATGGTATTGCAGTAGCATATTCCTTTTTTAAAATTATACAAAATATATATACTGCTTTAAAAGACTTAATAACTAAAAAAGTAGAAAAACAAAAAGAAAATTCTGTTGTTGTAAATGTTGGTAATACCCCTACCATTAAAAATGAAGATGATTTTATATTTAGATTTATGGCATTATTCTTTGAACAAGGGAAAGTACTTAAAGCAATGTATGATATGAAATCAGATATTTTACGGGATCAAATGGAATACTATTTTAAACATGTACAGGCAATAAAAATAAGTACATCAAATGTAATTGTAGGATTATTAAAAGATGCAGACTTAGATGATGTTCATTTTGGAACTTATTTTAATAATTTTGAAAATTTTATGGAAATAGTAGAATCACAAAGTTTAACTATTTTTAGAAGAATGTGTAAAGAAAACCATTTTTCTAAATATACTAATTCTGAATATAAAGAATTAGTTAATAGAAATATATCTATTATAGAAGGTAATATTAACGAATTATTTAGAAAACGATATATACAAAGGTTATATATAAAAAACTTTAGTAGAATGGAAGCAATAAATCCTCTTATTAGATCTGCATTACATGATTGTTTTGATACTGCTAGAACAATATCAATAGAAAAAGAAACCAAAGTCAAAATTATGCAAGAAGATTTTGAAAATGAAGTCTCTAAACTAATCGGAAAAAAATATACCCTCAATAATTAAATATATTTTAAATTTTTATATTACTAATAAATAATAGGTAAAAAGATTGAAAAAATATGAACGCAAATTTGAAGAATCTCTTAATATAGATAATTTAATTGAAACCATTGAATTAAAAGAATCTTGTTCTAATATTGCTGCAACATCATTTGAATCTTTTTATAATATAATAAATATGTATAAAGAATTAGAAAAAGAACAATGTGAAGATAAAAAAAAGATACTCAGAAAATTAAAATGTCTTCTTACAGATTTTGTAACCATAGATTCATTAATTTCAAAAAATTTTGATTATAAAGGCATAGCTGGTTCTCATTATAGAATATAACGAGGTGATATGAAAAGATATAAACCATATAAATTTAAAGAAGCGGATTCTTTATCAGATTTAACTGATGTTGATCTTGTAGATAAATTTGTACAATTAGGTTAACATATGTTCGGTATTATTTATAAAGCAACAAATATTATTAATAATAAATGTTATATAGGACAAACTATAAAATCAATAGATGCAAGAATTTCTGAACATTATAAAAATGTATCCCGTAACAATATAACATATTTTTATAATGCTATTCGTTTATATAAAGAAGAAAATTTTATTTGGGAAATTATTGATGAAGCTTCTTCTAAAAAAGAGCTAAATGAAAAAGAAAAAGAATGGGTTTGGCTGTATAAATCAAATGATGCTTTATATGGGTATAATATGACTGAGGGGGGTAATGGGGGAGCTACAAGAATAGGCAGACCTCATACAATAGAAACTAAGCAAAAAATTAGTCAAATACATAAAGGTAAAAAAAGATCACCATTATCTGAAGAAACAAAACAAAAAATTAGTGATTCAGAAAAAGGTAGAATACCTTGGAATAAAGGAATGGAATATTCAGAAGAACAAAAACAAAAATTATGTCATGGACCATTTTCAGAAGAACGTAAAGCTAATATGAAAAATAAGAGTGGAGTTAATAATCCTTTTTATGGAAAAACTCATTCAGATGAATGGAAGCTTAATAAAAGTAAAAATCATCATAATAGGAGAGATGATATAACTATAGATAAAATATTAGACTTTATAAATAATGGATTATCGATAAAAGATATTATGAAAGAATTAAATTGTAGCTATAAAGTAATATATACTAGAATGAAGGTATTTAAAAATGAAGCGATATAAAAGATATTTTGAAGAAGAAAATTCTACTAATAATTTAACAGATATTAAATTAACAGAAAATTTAATTAATTTTATTAAAGAAAACCCCTTTCCAAAAGATGAAATTTTGCATAAGTTCGCAGAAGATAATGGTTATGAGCCGGATCTTGTAGAACAATATGCTTATGCCTTTCTTACGGTTATAATCACAGGAGGAAAATCTAAAGGGAATACCTCTAAAATAACCGAAGATCAACTTAAAATAGGATTACAAATAGAAAAAGAACATGTAGAACTTGATAAAAAATATGAAGATAATAAAGTCATAAAAGCTATTCAAGAAATATATGAAACAAAAATATCATCTGATCATTATGCTGAAAATAAAACGTATTATGATCAACAATTATTTAAGGACGAATTAAAAAAAGAGGCTTAAATAATTATGAAAAGATATAAAAGACAATTTATAGAATCTAATATAGAGGTAACTCTTTGTTATGATACAACCAAAAGACTATTTTATATATGTACAAGTTGTGGTAACACTTATTTTCATAATGATTTTAAAGGTATGGCTAAAGTACTTAATTATATGGAAGTAAACTGTCTTCATACGGATTCAAATGATCCTAAAGAAATACTAGCTAAAGTATTAGAAATGCCGCATAAATTAGATATACATATTGATCCAGTTAATTTTAGAAAAAATGCACAACTATAATATATAATAAAGGTGAATAATTATGAAAAGATACAAACCAGTCTATAAAATAAAAGAAGATGCGGAAGAGGATAAATCTTTAAAAGCTATAAAAGATTTAATAGATATGAAATCTATTGATACAGAAGAAGAACAAGGTAAATTTATGGCTCTTATTAAAGGTCTTATATTTGCAGATAATAAACATGGAGATGAATTTCTTAAACAGATTAATGATTTTACATCAAGTCTTAAAATAGAAGATTTTAAATAGGTATTTTATGAAAAGATACAAAAGACATTTTATAGAAGATGATCTAAATAGTACTCCAGAATGGTATGACAAAAAGATTAATGGTCTTATAAGAGTACTTAGAGACGAATCATTTGCCTCAGAAGATCAAAGAAAAAAAATGATTGATATACTTTCATCATTATTAAATTCATCCGATAAAAGAGCTAGATTATTATTTAAAAAAATTGGTGAACATCTTACAGAAATTGGTGATGAAATTCTAAAATATGGACAAGAAGCAAAAGAGGGCTAATGAATAGATATAGAACATTACAGGAACAAGCTAAAGCAAAGGGGAAATTACTTTAATGAATACTGAATTTATATCTGGTCTTTATGTAAAGTTTGACGATGTAGTGAAAACTAATATTCATGGTATCATTTATATTGCTTTAAATACATTAAACAATAAATGTTACATAGGCCAAACTAAGCTTGATTTAAACACAAGAAAATCTCAACACATGAGACCACAGTGCAAAACATATTTTAGTTATGCATTAAAAAAATATAATGATAATTTTATATGGTCAATTTGTGATATAGGATATTCAAAAGAGGAACTAGATATCAAAGAAAAGTATCTAATTAACCATTACCAAAGTAACAATAAAGATTTTGGTTATAATTTAACTTCTGGTGGTGATGGTAGATGTGATTTTAAACATAGAAAATCCTCTAATGACCAAAGAGCTTTATCTAATAAAAAATATTATACTGATTTATTCTATAAAGAGTATAATGTTAAATCTATACTAGATTATATGGAAAATAATGAGGTTACCTTTGTTGATTGTGCTATACAATTCAATTTAAAACCCAATAAATTAAAAAATTTTTTCAGAAAAGAATTTCTTGATTTATATAATTTTTACTTGCAAAGAAGTGAAAAATTGAGATGCAAAAGAACTCAAAAGGGATTATTAGCTAGAGAGTTTGTTCCTAAAAAAATAAATGTGGATATAAATGTAATACTAAAATTATTATATGTATGTAATTCCTTTATAGAAATAGCTAATAAATTAAATGTAACCTCAGGAATTATTAAGAATAGATTGCAAGAATATAATATGGAACTTTATAATGATATAGTTAAAAAATATATTAAAATAAGAAATATAAATATTACTAATAAAAGGTACGGAAAAGATTTAATTGGTATATCAGAGGTATTATGAGTAGATATAGATATTTAGAGGATAAAGCAAAACTTAAAGGGAAAATTCTTCTTATAGAGAATGTATCTTTGCATATAGATTCAAAAAATATAGAAATATTTGATAAACCTCGGATAATAGAATCAGTAGATAATGGATCATATACTGCAAGAGCTATAATAAAGAATGTTCCTGTAAGCAAATTTACTGAGAATTTAAACGGTAGAATTTATAATAAGCAGTTAGATGAACGTATTATAAATAATGGATTAGCAGAAGGTAATTTATCATTAGCTGATCATCCAGAAGATGATGGATCTATAACTAGAATTTGTGGTGTATGGCATAATCCTAGAATGGATGATAAATATTCTTATGGAGATTGGTATTTAGTTGGAGATCATGGGCAACTCATATTAGAAACAATTAAAGCCGGAGGAAAAATAGGTGTAAGTCGAGTTGGGTTTGGAGAAATTTTAGAAGATGGTAAAACAGTTGATCCAGATTCATATGAACTTCAAAGATATGGGGATGCTGTAGTAAACCCCTCCCAAGAAGTTTTTGCTACTTATGAAAATCTTACTGAGAATATATCTGAATCTATACAAAAAGATATAATAAAAGAAATTATTATAAATGAAAAAAATATAATTGAAAATAAAACTACTAATATATTAACAAATGTATTAGAACAAAATGAGGTAAAAAACGATATGTCAGAAAAATTTATTGAAGCTTCTTTAAGAATGCAGGTAAAACAATTAATTAAAGAAGCTGAGAACAGCACTATGCCTGTTGATTCTATAAAGGATCTTCAGGAAGTTTTGAAGACTGTTCCAGCTACTATGGTAGAAGATATAGTTAAACTAGAAAATACTATATCTAAACTTCAAGAAAAAATTGAAGTTGAAAAAGTTCTTGCTCAAAAAGAACTTAAAGAAAGTAAAGAAACACTCGAATCACTTTCTAAAAAATACGAAGTTGCTAATCAAACCATAGAAGGTATGAAAAAACAACTCGAAAAAGCTAATACTCTAGTTGAAAAAGCTGTTAATCCAGACCTAGAAAAAAGTATCAAAATGATGGAAGCTGATCTAAGTCAATTTACCAAAGACAGACCTCTTATGGAAAATGATATCAAATGCCTTACAGAAAAAATAGCTATCAAAGAAGCTGAACTCAAAGCTTTTGAAGAAGATACTATTCTTAGAGATAAAGACATTGCTAAATTCAAAGAAGAAAGAAAAGCCCTTAGAAAAAAAGTATCTGTATCAGATAAAGCTCTTAAAGAAGCTGAAAAACATATTTCAGATCTTGAAAAAACTCTTAAAGAAGATTTTGGGTATGACTTCGATGATGAAATGATAGATGACTCTATGGAAGATGAAGATGAAATCTATTCAGATGAAGATCTAGCCGATTATGATTATATGGAAGATGAAGGTGGTCTTACTGGTAATGGAGATATAGATGACTATATGTTCGTTGAAGAAGATGATGAAGACAAAGATGAAGAAGACGATAAAGTAGAAGAAGCAGATGATTCAGAAGATGATGATAAAGAAGAAATCGAAGAATCTGACGACGAAGACGACAAAGAAGAAGTAAAAGAAGATGACGAAGATGATGATAAAATGGCAGCTCTAAGAGCTAAAAAAGAACAAGCTCTTCGTAGAAAAAGAATAGAACTTAAAAAACAAGAAGATGCTAAGAAAAAAGAAGTTAAACCAGAAATCAAAAAAGAATCTAAATCTAAAGTTGTAGAAGCTGTTCAACAATATTATATGGAGTCTATTAGAAAAACTCCTGCAATCAAAGATATCAGAAGTTCTATTATGAGTTCAACTTCACTCTCTGAAGCAATAGAAAAAGTACAAAGATTCAAATCAAAAAGATTCGGAAATGATATGCTAAAACTAGACGAATCATCTAAGAAAAAAGATCAATACGTAGATTACAAATTTGATATAAACGAAGACTAATACAAACAATATTTCTTTCCTCTTTATATTAGAAGAGGAAAGAAAATATTTTAAAAATTTATTTTACTAATAAATAAGTTTTTAAAATGTTATTTAAGGAATCTCAAAGATAGGCAGTTAAATTAAATAAGGATCAATCCCTCTAAATTCCACGTAAGGTCAGACCATTAAGTCATTAAATATTAATAAAAATTTATGAATTTTTATTACTAATAAATAAATTTAAACAAATAACGAGGTTATTAAAATACTATGAAACACGGAAGACAAACTCAGTCTCCAGAAAAAATGCAAGAAGAAGTTATGAGACTTTATTCCGATAAGTCCAGACTCGGAGAAGCACTTGCAAGTAAATGGGGCAAAACAAAACTAGTTGGACCAGAACTCGCTAAAATAGCAGAATCTAATCCTAAAAAAGCTGGAAGAGCTTCTATCGCTCTTAACAACCAAGAAAAAGTTCTTAAAGCAATAATCAAAGAAAATGTATATTCTACAACTTTTGGTTCTTCTGTAAAACCAGAACATATGCTCAAAGCAGTATTCCTTGGTGCAGCTAATTCTCATAGAGGTGATATCTTTACTGAATATCCTCTTACATCTACAGATGATGCACTTTTCTATATCCAAGCTACTTATGAGCAATCCTTAAGAGGAGCTACAGCAGGAGCAAGATCATACGAAAGTGTTAAACCATACTACTCTGGAGAAGAATATTATGGTTCAGTTGGTACAGGTACAGGAGCACAAACAGCTTTCACTTCTGCTGCAATGTCACCTCTTCCTCTTATTCCTTGGTCAGTTAGAATCACTGTTGCTGGAGCTATTGTTGCTCAAGATAATGGTTCAGGTACTCTTGTAGGTACTCTGCTTAATTCAGCTCTTACAAATACCATAGTATATGCAACTGGTGTTGTTACTCTTAACTTTACTGCTGCTCCTGCACTTAATGCAGCTATAGCAGTTTCTTATCAGTGGAACTCAGAGGACGCTTCAAACTATAGTTCTTATGGTACTATGGCACTTGAACTTACTAAAACCCGTTTTAATGCACGTCCTATGCCTCTTGGATATAGAATCTCTGATATGACTCAAATCATGTTTGAAACAACTGGTCTTGGAGATGCTAAAGATTATCTTGCACAAGCAATTGCACAAGAACATTCAAGAGCAAGAGACTATAGAGCTATTGCAAGAGCAAGACAAGTTGCACTTTCTAATGCTACAGCTACATTTGATACAGACTTTGCTGCTGCTGGTGAGATCAGTTATAAATCCCATGCACAGAGACTTTTAAATGAAATTGAAAGAGTTGGTGCTGTAATTTATGATGATATTAAAAGAGGCGGGATTACTCAAGTTGTTGCTGGTGCTAAAGCCACTACTTATGCAAAAAATCACGATCTTTGGGTAGATGATAATTCAGAAGGTATTACTAAGAATGGTCTTTATAAATCAGGCAGACTTTCTAATATTGATGTGTATACTTGCCCAGCAGATAGTTCACTTGTTGCAACTAACGAAATGATGATTGTATATAAGAATCCTACAGAAGGACTTGATACAAGTATAGTATTCGGAAATTTGGCGGAGATCGACAGTTCTCTAAGATATCCTAACTTTGTAACGGAAGGTAATAGCGCAACTATTGAGGATGCGAAAGTAACGAATGCAAAATTTGTAAGACTCCTTACATTATCTAGTTTAGTTTAATCTTTAAAAAATATTTTTAAATTTAAAAGCCCCTTTAATTAGGGGCTTTTTTATTATCACTAAAATAATCATATAATGAAAAATCAACTTCTTTCATACCCTCTCTCATCATTTCTAATACTCCAGAAAAAGGGTCATATTCTTCTGCTATAATTGGGAATATTTCTATCAAATCTTTTGACTCTACCCATTTTATTAGTGAATTAGCTATAATCTCTCTTACATATTTATTAGATCTATTATAATCACTTATAAATTTTCTTATTCCTAGAATACAAAAATTAGCTGGTAATAATGCTTTTTTATCTATAAATCCATGAGAATAATTATTGTTAATTTCTACATCTTCATAAGATAAATTTAATTCTTCTAATAACTCACCAAAATAATTAAATAGCGTTCCTCCATCTAATTGAATAAAATAAGGTATTCTTATTACTCTATTATCTTCCTTTAAATCCAACCATAAAGCATCTTTATATATATCGCGTAATATAGTAGATGTATCTGTATAATGTCTATATCCATCAAATTCTACAAGATATTTATCATTAATAACTAGATCACCCCTGTATCTTTGTCCTATTTTCACATTAACTTTAATATCTATATTAACATGATACTGAAGTTGCTTAAAAATATCTATCATTTTTTTCTCTGTCAAATAATCTTCATATTTAAGTATTATCATTATTTTTTTTCCTTTGTTAATTTTTTTGTAAATTATATTTTTTTAATAGAAAGCATAAAATCTGTTGTATCAAGAAATTCTGCTTGATTATAATATTCTATTAACTTCTCGGAATTTCTAGTAATAAATTTTATAATATTTCTTTTTTCTTTACTGGATAAAGTTAAATTCTTTTCTTCTATAATTTTAATATTATTAGCATTAGATGTAATAGAGAATTTAATAAATTCAAATTCAGCTTTTTTAACATTATGTACATAATGAATATGTGGAAAATTGATATGTCTTTCTTCTGGTCTAATTTGAATAGTCCCTTCCTCTATACCAGAATATTTTGGCATTATATTTGCCATTTCAAAGAGTTTTCTTTTATATCTATACATTTAATTTTCTCCTTCTTCCTTATTTTTAAAAACTAAAGTTTTCCAAGTTCTTCTGCTTTAATATTTAATAACTTACCTATGTATTTAGGAGCATTAAATTTATGATTTTTTAAAATATTTTTTATTCGTACAATTTCTTTATATTGAGATTCTTTTATAAATCCACATGTAAGTACTCCACATAAGGAAGCTAAATATGATTTTATACTTCTCATATCTTCAGTTGAAGTAGAGTAGTCTATAGTATAACTTATCCTCATACAACTTTTAATCATATTCATAATATCATTATGTTGTTTAATATCAATTTTAAAATAAACATAAATTTTACATAGTGATTTATCACTTAGATTTTTATTATAAGAACTAGCAATTTCAACTTTAGATATTCTATTATCCATCATTATACCAAATATTTTTTCTCTGGGTATTATATAAGATTTTCTTATCATTGTTTTTCTCCTTATTGAATCATTTTTTTAACTACTTATTAGCTATATACAATATACAAAACATATATAGAAAAGTAAACAACTTTTTTCTATTTTTTCAAAAAAAGTGGTTTTTATTTTAATACAAAAAAGCTTATAAATAATTATATAAATTTATATATCTATGTTTAGCTTCTTAATTTTTCTACTTCTAGTATAGTGCTTTTACATAGAGGACAATAAGAAGATTCTATCTTACTTAACCAATTATGATTACATTCACTACAAGTATGATCTATTGCCTTGACTGTATAATCTTTCTTTTCATTTGCCATTGTTATATCCCATAGTAATAGATTGTCTTATTACATTTTCATCTGAATAATCTAAAGTCATTTTAGATGGAAAACAGTTTTTATAAATAGTAACTTTACCATACCTCTTAAAAAGTAAATTACTTATTTTATAGGGTAAATAGTTAGCTATTTTATACATCCAAGTGTATTTATAATTTGTAATTTGTATATCCATTATTATACCTCTTATGGTTTTTTAGGTGGTTTACTAATTTACTTTTCTATAAACCATTTACAATTATTATTTTTATTTATTTCGCTCGGTTCTAAATCATATGTATATACTATACTTTTCCAAGTATATTCAATTTTAGTATTAGAGGGGGATTTACAGAAATATTTTGTAGGGTATCCAAATTTAGGTTGTTCTACAAAATATTTACAGTTATCACAGCATACTTTATCATTCATTTTATATCATCTCCACATTAAATTTAAATACTTCCCAACCTTCTTTCTTACTCTGACTACTTAGAGTGTAATTATAATCACCATAGTTTCTTTCATTGAATAATCCTATTGCTCCCTCTTTAGTTACATCTAGCAACACTGCTTTCATGTCATCTTTAAAATCTTTATGAACTACCCCATACATTATTGTCATTTTTTTACTCTTGCTCCTATAAGTAGTTTTGCTTTATCTAACATAAAATCTGGTATCTCTACGGTAATATATTTAGCTTCCTTTTTCTTAACAAATATTCTTCCTTCTGGTTCAAACCAACCATTATTATCATCATAGTCATCTACTACCTTTGTTTGAACACAAAAACCATTTACATTTAATATAGTAAAGTCTTCTTCTTTTATACTATCTAATGTCCTTATATTGATACTATCAGAATCACCATAACCATCAAACATATACATTGAAGATGATATAAGTACATCCCCTTTCTTTATTTGTTTTTTAAATGATTTATTATAATCCAGTTCTATCCAACCTCTTTTAGTTAATTCCTCTATAGTTTTCATTTCTCTACCCCCGTTCCATAGCATGAATTACATGTATCATCTTCATCTATTTGATAACAATCTAATATTCCAGTTCCATTACACACAGAACAATCATTAAATACAAAAGTGCATTGTCCTACTTGTTCTACCACTAGTTTTTCACCATAACATTTAGGACAAGTAATTCTTTCTTTAAGAACTTCTTTGGCTAACAGTATAGGACAATCTTGTTTATGAGTATCATTCTTTTCCTCACATATGAAACATTTTCCTGTACCATCATTACATACAAGCATAGTATCAAGTAAGGCTTGAGCTAATTTCTTTATTATTTCATCTTTACTTAATTCCATAATTATTTATCCTCTATATGCGTAAATTTTCTTCCATGATTAAATCCTCCAACATATGTTGAATCAATAATATATTTAAGTGCTTTCATACCGAGCATAAATGAATGCATAATTGCTTCTTGAGTTTCTTCCGTCCAGCATTTCTTTTCTACATCCCATATATTATATTGTTATCCATCAGGCATAATAATCCATATAGCAATCTTACCCTCCCTGTCTGTTGTAAAAAACTTTGGCTCATATTCTTTCATAACTATTTATCCTTTAATATTTGTTTTAGAATATTATCAAAAGTCATTTCTGATATAGTTTCTAATTCTTTTATACAAGCATCCCAACCATCTATCCAATTAGAGCGATTTGGTGTTATTATTAAAGATGGCTTTTTATCCATTATAACTCTTTTACGAATATTGAATTCTTGTTTATTCATTTCAGAATACCTCTCTCTATAAGAATATTAGCAACTTCTTCTAATACTTTTTCATCTTGAATTAAGTTTTCTATTTGATCTTTAAGAATTTTCTTTCTATTTAGTTCTTGATAATACTTTAATGTATCATATATTTTTTCAAATGATCCATCAAAAAATGACATCTCTGGTCTGATATTATGGGAGTAAAAACGATAACTAGAATCATCTAAATGATCTTTGTCTAAATATACAGTTATTCCAATATTATAAAATTCTTTTATAATATTTTTTATTTCGCCTATTGTAGTATTATCAGTTATAACTTGTTTATTCATTTGAACTCCTCCATAATAAAATTATTAAATTAACTACCATCATAAATCCATTGAGTAGTACAAATGAAATATTATTATAAAATGCACATATACACATTGCTATAAAACTAATCATTATTGCTATTATCGTTATCCACATATTATTATATCCCCATATTTTAATTGAATCTTCTATCAATTCTTTTTTCTACATGTTGATTATCTTTCTTCTTTTCTTTTCTGAAGCCCCTTACATAAGCAACTAATTCCATATCTTCCATATTATTTTTGAAAGCCTTTCTAAAATTTTTGATTTGAATTTCCTGTGCTTGTGTCATTGTTATTTCTCCTTATTTTATTTTTAAAAAACTTTTAATACCATGTTCCCTTTTATAATTATCTATTGCTTGTCTGACTAATTCTAGTCTTACTTTATCATCTCTTTTTATTATTTCTTTATTTATATTACATTTAGAATCATTACATAATGTTTCAAAAGAATTAAGACATATATAATAGTGAATACATTTTTTCATTTTTAATAATTCTTCCTATATCTATAATATAATTAAAAAATTTTAAAAGTATAATTTTTTTTAGTTTAGTTCTAAATTATATCCATTATTATTCATGAATTTTTTATAGTTATCTTTTATTCTATGTATTATATGTACCACTTGAATTCTATTTACAAGTTTTGCTATTTCTTTATATGTTTTACCTTCTTCCAGAAGATTCCATATAATCATTTCTGATTCTTTTAGAGTAGCTTTAAAGTCTTTTACTATAAGAGCAAATACAGTTTCTTCTTCATGTGATTCTACTTTTCCATCTATAAGTACTTCATTATCATTATGATCTTTTTGATATATAGAAACTATATTTTTTTCAATTTGTTTATTAAAAGATTCATAGCTATTTGTATTGAAATAGGATGTTAAATGTTGTTTAAAAGTAACTCCAAAAGAGTATTGAGCTTGATTGTGTGTTTTCTGAGGATTAACATACTCAAGAGCTTTAAGCATTATTAAGTAGCACTCCTGCATATTATCTTCGTATGAAGCTTGTGATTGATATCGTCTTGATATAACATTACAGAGAGGATAATATTTTTTATACAGATAGGCTTCAATACTAGCTCTTGTTCTATAATGTTGGTTTATAGTATCCGACCATTTTTCTATTACTTCCAAATCTGTTAGATGATTGAATGTTTGTTTTTGCATTTCTATTTCTCCTTATTTAAATTATTTTTTAAATTAACTCAGCATTTTAATCATTCAATAATTTCCAAGCAAATAAAATAGCTTCATTATTTGTCATTTTTTCATTTTTTAAATTTTTTAGATTTAACCAAGTTTTTAACTGTTTTATATCTGACGAAGATATTTCTTTTCCATTCTTCTGCCATTTATAAGAAATTACTTCTAAAGTTTTAAAATCTATTCTTACTTCATAACAATCCTTCTTAGTAATATGAAAATGAACTGGAGCATGATCTGTATAAACCTCTATTTTTAGATCCTTAATTATTCCTATTGAAGCCATTTCAAAAAATGGTTGATATCTTTCACATTGTTTTTCTTTCATTTTTATTTCTCCTTTAATTATTAGTTTATCCATATATTAAATTATATTTTTTATCGCTTCTACTACTAGTTCATAACTAATACCACATTCTGATAATCTAATAAAAGGTATTTTATCTTTATTAAATTCAAAAATCTGGGATGTTTCAGTGTCTATTAAATGTATTTTATTTCCTTCAAATCTTTCAGCTACTAACATTTTCTTTCTCCTTATTTAATTTAATGTTACTGTAATTTATTGCTTTTAAAATGTAAACAACTTTTTTAATTTATTTCACTTTTTTTAAATTATCTATTATTTCATCAATAGTAATTTCTCCTTTACCATTCCAATATTTCATTAGAGTATCTTTATTTAATTTAATCCAATCAAATATTTTATTTAATTTTTTAGCTTCAATTTTAATATTACTTTTTAATTCTGGTTCATCGGATATAGTTATAGATATAAATTTATTATCTATTTTTATTTTAATTCTAGCTGAATGTTTCTCCTTACCTGATTGGGGAGCTATCCATACAATATAATCTAATCCAGTTTTTTTTGTTGATATATTTGACATCTCATATAAGCTTTGATATCTTTCCATCTTTGTTTCTTTGTTTCTCCTTATTTAATTACTATTCATACCATCCCAAAATATTTCAATGGCATCTTTATTAGTTATATTTTTATTTTTATATTTATCTTTTAACCAACGACTGATTTTTTTAAGTTCTGTTGAAGATATTTCTGAACCATCTTTTTGCCATTTATAAGATAATATTTCCATATTTTTTAGATTCAATCTAACTTCAAATTTATCTTTTTTTGTTACATGAAAATGAGCTGGATCATGATCAGTATATACTTCTATAATTAAACCATTTATCTGACCTACTTTAACCATTTCAAAAAATTTTTCATATCGTTCCTTCATATTATTTCACTCTTTTCATTTTTTTAAAGAAATCTTTAAGACTCATTTCCCCTTTACTATTCCAATAATCTAGTAATACTTGTTCATTCTTTATTATCCAGATTTTAATTTGATTTAGATCTTTAGAATCTATTATATCTTTTTTAGATTTAATCATTATTTCTGGATTAGATGATATAGATATAGGAATAAATTCATTATTAACTTCAACTTTAATTCTTGCCCAATGTTTTTCTTTTCCCGTTTGAGTTTGAATCCATATTTTATAATTTAAACCGGTATCTGATTTAGTTAGATTTGCCATTTCAAAAAAAGGTTGATATCTTTTTTTAGTCTTGTTCATTTCTATTTCTCCTTTAACTTCTTTTATTAAATCTAGTACTAATATAAAACATATATAAGAAAAGTAAACCTTTTTTTCACTTTTTTTAAAAAAAGTTACTGTTTTTAATTTAACATATATAGGAGAAATTTGTATTAAAATTTTAGTATAAAATATGACAAATAATTATAAACAGATAATAGATGATAAATATTTTAATCTTGATGCAGATGAACGTAAAAAGATATATGAGTTATATTTTAATAAGGAA
>Ga0105097_10000009_pt1 | contig 65884 bp, 97 predicted proteins | sample PPLLak12cMay2015_FD_87035 | JGI IMG/M metagenome (GOLD analysis project Ga0105097, IMG submission 87035) | Freshwater sediment microbial communities from Prairie Pothole Lake near Jamestown, North Dakota, USA - PPLs Lake P7 Core (1) Depth... | ecosystem: Environmental > Aquatic > Freshwater >...
ATTTAAAACAAATCTCGAAAATATACAATCTTAATCTTACAGAGATTCCTACAGCTATGACTTTTCCTTTTGGTTATACATATGAACCATGCAATCATGAATTTGAAGTATTTACAGTTATTCAATCATTAACATCTATAAAAGAAACTATAAATATTCAAAAAGGTTTTGAATTACCTTATGGATTAAATACCACAATAGAATTACCTAAAATAGAAGAAGTATTAAATAAAATAGAATATATACCTTATATATCTTCGAATATATATTCAAGACATATCCCACAAAAATCAAGAATACAAACACCAGAACAATTTATACAAACTACAGATATATCTATAACATCAGGTAATAGACATAATAATATGCTTGCTATTTGTAGAATAGGGAAAAGAAATAATTGGACTATTATAGAAATAATAAATACAATAAGAAATTTGGATAAAGGAAGTAATGACCTTAAAAAATGGGATAATAAAACATTAAGCATAATGATTGAAAATATATTAAAATCTTGTACTATAAAACCTATACAGGAAAATAAAATATTATTTCAACCTAAAGAATTTTATTCTAATTTAAAATATATCCCTGAAATGTTATTGCCTACTATTAACTCAGATAAATTTATTAACAGTATTATAAAAAATTGTAATTATAAACAATCTGATCTGAATAGAAAAAAATTCAAAATACTTATATCAGAAATGATAGGAGCTATATTCTATGATTCTATCAATGAAAGAAAAAGTAATAAAGAAGAAAAATATCTCATTGGTAAACAATTTTCTAAAGTCTTTGCTTTAAAATTAAAACAGCATTATTCAAAAGAAATTTATAATTTTGATACTTACACTATCATGCATTCTATTTTAAATAAAAGTAATATATTCTCTCAATATAAAATAAATAAACGAGGATGGAAATATGATCCTAATAATATATCTTTAAATTTCTGTAAACAATTTGATTTATCTAATAATAAAAATCATTTACTCTTTAATAATAAAAATAATATAATTATATTATTTATTCATAATTTTATTAAATTTTTATTTAATATAAAATTACTTAAATATATAGTTAAGTTTTTTATTTTTTATAAGAGTATTCTTAACAATTTTTTACTTATAGAAGATAAATTTTTACTTGATGTAGGATAGTTTGTAGTATTTTTTATTAAATATTATAAAAAAAGTTATACTTTTTAAAGATTTTTAATTATATTATGATTAAGAGGTAATAGAGTTATATATTATGGATAGATTAAATAAATATAGAAGACTGTATCAAGAAATGGCTTATACAAGAGATGAGATTGCACAAGAGATCAGAAGTTCTGATAGAAATAGAAGAGAACACTTAATATTATGTTTTTATTTCCCAAAAAATAGTACTATTAAACATTGGAAAAATGAATTACAAGCTGATTTTATGGATATAGCTGATAGAAAATGGAAAAATAATAATAAGTATTTACCAGAAAAAGATTATTTTAATAATCTTTGGAATAAGCCTTATGAAAATTTAGATGATTATGAGTTAATAGATAAAACTATAAAGAATTTAATAAGAGAAGATTATAAAATTCCAAAAGATTGGAAAGATACAAAATATGTTTTAATACAAGCTATAAAAAAATTATATGTTGATATTTCTTTTCACTTATCAAAAGGTAATTTAGAAAAAGATATTATATATGATTTAATAGATAAATACATAATTAAGGATTAGTAAAACTATATTTAAATACGGAGTACATAATGCAAGAAAAATGTAAGATCTGTGAGCAGGTAAATTGTTTCATGAAGGATCTTCTTGATAGGACTATTAAATGTCAAAAAGAAATAGACGATGAGAAAGGAATGGAAAAACAAAAGTTTCAGTTTGAGAATGATGAACAGGCAAGATATTATGGAAAATTTTTAAAAGACTATTATGGTATAGAAATAGAAGAATGGATAAGGCTTATGAAATTACCTAAAAATAATTTCATCCGCAAATCAGAACTTCAACAGCTTGTTAATGAAGTGGAAGATATGATTGAAATGTTTAATAGAATAGTGGAACCTGTTAGTCAAATAAATGTAAAATCTTTTCAAATTCTTATTAAGGGCTTTCAAACTCTGAAAAAAGAAGTTAATAGACTTGGAGGAAATGTATGACAATATTAAATTTTGTAATACAAAAAGTTTCATTTGATTGGGGATGGTATACAGGAGATATTTTTTCATTGATAAATATAGGGTAAAGTAAATGAAATATAGGGTAATATTTCGAATTTCATTATATAAAAAAGATTCTCCAAGTGAATTGTTTCGGGATATAAAACTAGATTATCATATACGTAGTATTTGGATTCCTCAAACATTAGGGGATCAAGTGTGGATGGGTTTTGAATTTAAAAATGAATTAGATAAATATAAATATATTAAACAAATTGAAACTTACACATGGAATAATCCAGAACCATTTAATCCAAGTAATATAGAAACATGGAAATTGATAGATTATATGATGACTGAAGAACAGATATCATTATGGTTATAATTCTAAGGAGAATGATATGAGTAAATGGAAAAAATATCCAGATAATATTCCAGAACCAAATAAAACATTAAAAGTAATTCATTCAGATAGATATGAAGGTTATGCTTATCTTTGTGGACACTGTAAAAAAGAATGGAGATGTGTTATATTGGGTGGAGGACTTGCAATAGATGTAATTAAATGGGGTATCATGTTGATTAACTTAATCCCCTTATTATAAGCATTATAATACTTTTCTACTAATATAAAAAAATATATAATTAGAGGAGAATTATAATTATGGCTGTACAATCGTTTCGTAAGGAATATACATATCGATATAAACTAACAGAAAAATGTATAAGTGATTCAATGCAAATAGCAGGAATAAATCTAACAAAAGATTGGATAGATTTTAAAGTAGTGAAAGAAGTACTTAATTCCTTTATACACACACCAGCAAATCTTTCTGGTATACTAGACTTTGAAAAAAAAGATCTACTTACAAATGAAATAGTTCAACAATCACAATGGGAAGGAGATATACCTGAAATAATTTCAAGAGAAACTCTATATGCAATGGAAAGACATGAACTTGTCCCTATAGCAAAATATTATCTTATAGATTGTGTAAATAAAGATGCTAAAATGTTAGTAAAACTTATTATAGACTTTCAAACTAAAAGAATAGAAGATGAACAATCTCAATTAAAATTAGAAAAGGATATTATAAAAAAAGAAAATATAGAAAAAGAACTTACTAATAATAAATTAACTGAAGCTATTTCTGATGATGTAGTAGAAAGAAATAATGGTTTTTTTGGATTTGGTAGAAAATAGAGGTTTATTATGATTGATAAAAATAAATTCAAAGAAAGTCTTACTCATCCAAAATTACCTAAAATGACTTTAGAAAAAATAGTTTCAATGGAGAGTACTATTACAAATTTCATCACTAAATAGGTATAATATTATGAGTAATAATTTTCTTGAAGATTGTATATTAGAATGGGGAATAAAAGCATCTATTATAAATAAAACTTATAAAGAAGCATTATATGAAGCTAATCATTTTAATAAAAAACATGATCTATCTTACATAAAAGAGTGTATGTCTATTATACTTGATAGAGGTCATTCACTTTTTGTAGATAAATTTATAGAATCTAAACACTATAATCTAAAAAAATTCATTGAAGAACTATATGATGAACCTGTTTCAGAAGAGATCATGTCCACTGATTTTGCTCCTGATTCAAAGCCTCAAGGTGGACATAAATATTATACAGATATGGAACTAGTTGTATCAGATGAAAATCAAGATGAAAATAATAGAGAGGCTTCAATCTAGTGCAAAGATATACTCCATTTTTTAATGATATTTTTTCTATTCCTAGTATATCAGATAAAACTTTTAATGAAGCTGTTTTTAGAACAGACAAATATTCTAAAATTTTATATGATTATATAGGAAATATTATAGAAGAGAATAAAAATTCAATTTTAAAATATGATTATCAAATTTGTTCTTTATTAACATCTAAATTTAATAAATATAATATTATTTTTGTACCATCTGGTACATACAAGAATAATGGTATATTATCTGGAATAAATGAAATGGATGCTGGTACTAATTCTTTAATAATTAGAATATCTTGTGCTTTAAATATTGGGGAATTATTCAAGAATAAAAATTTACAGCTATATTTTTTAAGAGATTTTAAAGAATTGATTTCTCATGAATTAGTTCATAGAGCACAATATATAGGGGTAAAGGATATAAAACTTGAGAAAGATATAAATAAATATTTTCCTCAAAATCCACCACCCAAATATTATAAAATGAAATTTGAGATTATGGGATATGCTTGTCAAGTAGTAGAGGAATTGAGAATAAAAGGATTATCCGATGAAAATATTTTATCTTTTATAAAAAATAGAGAATCTTTTAAAAATTATAATTGTAATATATATGATTTTTATTTAAAGAATTTTAAAAATACCAAAACTTTTATGAAATTTACAAAGTATATATATGAATATTTAAAAGGTGATTTATCAAAAAATATTATAGAGATAGGTAAATAATGTGCCTGTAAGATATTATCAAGATTCGGTTTTTTATCCTTATGCAGTAGAGGCTGTTCTTAACAGAATAAAATTATATTTTTGTAATATGATATATCCTACTGAAGATTATGCAACACAAAGCTCAAAAAGATTTATATTAGCAGATGTAAGTGATGATGGAAATGCAATACGAAGAAGTATTGACGTCTTTAAAAATTCACAAGGAACTTTTCCATTTACAGCTTACAATATATCGGACGACGCTCCTTTGGATTATCGCTCACATTTACAAGTATCTGGTTCTTATTATTCAGAGTTAGTAAATGCTTACATAAGTTTTGTTCCAATGAATTTAGATATCCCTATGACTACATACTATACTACTCCTTATGATTTCTGGAGAGCGATGTCATTTTTTGCCGTTGATGAGGCTTCTTTAACAAGACTAGATGTTCCCCTAATTATAAATGGAGTTGAATGTTATTTTACTATAGATTTAGCATATACTACTGAACGAGGACAATTAGCTTGGGATATTGAGCAATATTTTTCAGTAGGTCGTATATATCCTTTAATACATAATATAACCGTTAAATGTGCTTATATAGTTCTAGCTAATAATAATAATGGTGATAAATTTACAGGAACTCTTGTTTATCCAGTTGATGATATAATATTTTACCTAAAGAGATTAGATGATGCTAAGAATCTTGATCAAAATCCAACTATAGATACAGCATATTCTCCAGATACTCCTGCTGTAATATCCTCAATACCTTTAAGTGGTGCTACTGGAATATTAACAACATCTTCTATAGTATTAACTTTTAATAATTGTATGAATGAAACATCTGTTATAAATGCTCTTGATATAGTTCCTTATATGGATAAAGATATGACTTTTGATATGTCATCTAAAATACTTACAATAACACCTAGATCTAATATGACAGTTTCTACATCATATAACATACTAATAAACGATACTGCTAAGGATGGTAATGGATTATTTTTTGAAACTGATTATAACCTAACTTTTACAACTGGTATATTATAAATGGCAGAATCAATAATAGATAAACTTTCTAAATCATTATCACCTATATATAGACAACTCCAAGATTTCAAAGTTGGAATTTTATTAGGAACATCTATAAAGGTATTAAGAATTTCTACGTCTACTCCAGATGTAATGGGAGAAACACAAGAAACTCTTATAAGTTCAGTATTAGATAATGTTATAATTACTCATCCTTATGCAGGAAAAGTTCAAATATTTGAAAGCTATTCAGATATCACTAAACAAGTTTCCGGGGGAAGTATTGACGTCTGGGACATACTTCCAATCAATATGCAAGTACTTTTTACTGGTGACTTTACTACTGAAGCTATATCAGTAAAAAGAGGGGATCTAATTATAGAGATACTCAAAGATGGAAAAGGAAATAAACTACCTCTTATTATGCAAATAGAAAAAGTCTTTGGAGCTTTTTTGGTTAAAAATCTTGTAGCAAGAAATTATGAATTATCTCTTTATAGAGGACAATTAACTTCTGCTATACAAAATGCACTTAATGTTTTTCTTTTAGAAAGTTAATACGTACTAGATAATTAAATGAAAAGATATAAAAGAAAATTTGAAGATCAAAGTACTGATAAAGAATCTATTATGGAATATACTTCTAAGATGTATGAGATGGTATTACATCCTAATAATTATGTAAATTTAATGAAAGACAAATTAAATTTATTTTATAATAAAAATGATTTTATGGATTTAAAAGATTTGATTATTTCTTTAAACAGTTATTTTTTAAATGAAAAAATAGAATTTAAAAAATCACCTTTAGTAGAACCTTTTGGTAATGGTTTATTAAAAGGTGGCTATCAACCTAAAACAGGTACAATATATCTATTCTATGATAATAATATAATAGATAGTTTTAAATTACAAAATAATAAAAATTTAAATACAGATTTTAAATGGTTTCTTGAAACTTTTGAAGAATTACTTGGACATGAAGTAGTTCATAGACTACAATTTTTAAAAGACAACATAAAAAAAATTGGTGTAATGTCTGACAAAAATGAAAAAGAATACTTAGCTCAACCGAAAGAAGTAATGGCTTATGCATGGCAAATAGTCCAGACATTTAAAATGTATAAATATGATAATGAGTTTATTAGATTTATATTAAAAGATAGAGAAGATACAGAATCATTAAAGAATATAAATTATATCCCCATGTTCAAAAAATATTATAATTATTTCCCTAAAAATTCCAATGTTATAAAGTTATTATATAAGTACATATATTTATATACAGAATGAGGATTAAATGAAGAGATATAAACCCTTTAAAGAGACGGTAAAAACTATTGAAGAACTTTTTCATGGAACTGAATTTGTAGTTAATTTCTATATAAGAACTTCTCCAGAAGATAAAGAAAAATTAAATATGATTGATTGTGTAGATAGTATCAAAGAATATTCTAAAAACCAAGCAAATTTAGTTATAAAAGTTGTATGTAAAGGATATGATCATATTATTCAAGTGAATAGAGAAATAACAAATATTATTGGTAAAAACAATATCATTAAGATAGAAATGATAAATCCAGATTTCTCAATATAATAAATAATTATTAAAATTAGTAATACTAATATAAAAAATGATAACAATCTAAAAGAGGTATAAAACCGATGAAAAAATTCCAACCTTACAAGCCTTTATTTGAACAAGAAAAATCTCCTAAAGATACTAAAAAGAATCTTGAGAGAGCATTAAAAGAGCTTTACAAAATTAAAAAATCTCTAAGAAAAATGAAAGAAGAAGATGAAATGGATGCTTCTACAATAGAAGATACTGTCGATTCAATTAGCGATATAGTATCTAATGTTATTGATGAAGTAGGCGCAGCTTCTCCTGTAGTAGATACTCTTATTGATGCAGCTAAAACACTTGATTCTAGTTCAGATGAAGAAGAATTTGATTTTGAAGAATCAGAAGACGATGATGAAGATGATGAAGACAAAATGGAAGAATCAGATGATGAAGACGAAGATGATAAAGAAGAAGTAAAAGAAGCTGATGAAGATTCTGAAAAAGATGACAAAGAAGATGAAGATGAAGATGAAAAGAAGGCTGAAGCTTGTAAAAAACCTAAAAAGAAGTAATAATTAGTTAATAGTCAGTCTAGTATTATAATAGATACTAGACTGATTTATTTTTTAAAACCTTAGATAGATTTGACGGTTGATAAGATGTAAGAAATCTTACCTTTCTTATATTTTCTAAGGTTTTAAAAAATATATTTTATTTTTGGATTTACTAATATAATACAGAAAGCGTCAACTTTCTAAAAATTAAATGGTAAGAGGTAGTAGAAAATGGAAGAAGCAAATAAAGTTATTTGTCAAATTTGTGGTAAAGATTATAATTCTTATAGAGGCTTTGGTTTGCATTTATTTAAATCCCATCCTAATATTTCAAAAAAAGATTACTATGATAATCATATCAAAAAAGATCCTATAGAAGGCATATGTAAAACATGTAATATTAATAGAACTAGATTTGTATCTATATTTAAAGGTTATTTAGATGGATGTGATGATTATAAATGTATATTAATTAGAAGAACTAAAACATGCTTTGATTTATATGGGGTATATTATACAGGACAAATACCTGAAAAAATTCATAAAACAGTAGAAACATGGGGGTTAAAATCTAAGGAGGATATACAAAATAGTTCTATTAAAATGTATAACTCAAAAATAAACAATATAGACGAAAATGGATTAAATAGTTTTCAACGGCAACAAATAAATTGTATGAAAACTTGTTTAGAAAAATATGGGGTAGATAATGTAAGAAAAGCAGAAGAAATAAAAGATACAATAAAACAAGTGGTGTATGATAGATATGGAGAAGATAATTTTTTTAAGACGGGTATATTTCAGGAAATAAGCAGAGAGACCAAAGAAAAAAAACATGGTGATCCTACATTTAACAATAGACCTCAAGCAGCTTTAACATGCTTATCACGTTATGGTGTTCCAAGTCCAGGGATGATACATAATACACATTATTCTAAAATATCCCAAGAATTTTGTAAATTACTTTATGAAAATTTAGATATAGAATTTCAGAAATACTCATATTTTGCTGGAAACAAAGATGAAATCTGGATAAGATATGTAGATAATAATCGTAATAATTATTATTTTTATGATTTTTGTTTATGGAATAAAAAAATAATTATAGAGTTTCAAGGAGATTACTGGCATAGAAATCCACAAACTTATGAATATAATTTAGAAAATCTTTCAATTTGGCTAAAAGATGATCATAAAAAAGAAGTTGCGGAAGAGAATGGATTTACAATTTTGTATGTTTGGGAAAGTGATTATAAAAATGACAAAGAAAAAATAATAAAAAATTGTTTAGATTTTATTTCCTCTAATTAAAAAGGAAACAATGGAGCCACCGTTAGTTTGTAACATTCTTACAAGAAAATGCTGTAAAATAAACCAAAAATGTTTATCTGCAAAAATCTTTCCTTTAGGATTAGTTTTTATTGGTGGACGATTTGCATAACATCTCCCAAATAATAAATTATGTTGTCTAAGTACAAATTCCTGCTCGAAAAAAAAGCCCATTTGTATACCATTTCTAATATTCTTTTCGGCTACTTGTTGAGAAGACATTCCTGGTTTTGAGAAGATGGGTTTTTTAAGAGAGCCAGTTCTCCATTTGAACGTCGAATTGATGCCTAATTCAATCGAGTGAATAATTATCGTGATCGGATATTTATGTATTTTAATATTATCAGTTTTTTTATAACTTTTAGGATCTGTACGACAAATAAAATCAATTCTTACATCTCTACCCGACTGTTCCCATTTTTTGGCGGATTGATTATAATTATAATTATTTCTTAAAGTTATTTTTGCATTAAGAACGTCTATATTAGATCTTTTAGCTTTATCATCACCTGCTTTGGATTTATAATATTGATGACTCATTCTAATTATATCTTTAATTGTGAATCCCGATGATTTTGTTAATCTGTTTGATTGATCTGTCATCTACTTACCTATATTTCCTTTAACTTTATTTACAAGAGTATAAAAATACATATAATCTATACATCCCTCAAACCATTCAGTGGAACATTGTGTAATACATTTTCTAAAATTATTTTTAAGTAATTCCCAATGAACTAGTTTTTCATATCTTTTTTCCGGTACTTCTATATGAGCGATATATTCAACATCAAGAGAATGTGTTTGATATTGTTTCGCTCTTGCTCTAGGATGAGTAGTGAATCCTATTTTGAATTTAGAATTATCTCTTGCTTTCACAAGATAAACATAGTTCATTTCCACCTTGTACTAATTATAAAAATAATTTTAAATTATTAGTACAGGAAATATTATAATGTCTACTATGCAAAAACTTTTAGTTGGTACAAAAAAAGAAATATTAGAAGATATTCAAATTCTACATAATGAATTTTATAAAAAGAATAAAAAAGAAATCACTCGTGGTTATTATAGAAATAATGGTAAATATAATGAATCTTTGATAGATAAATATTATGGATCATTTACTCTAGCTAAAAAAGAATTAAAAATAGAAAAAGAACATAATCTCACTAGAGAAGATATAGATATTAAACGTATAAATAAAGATAAGAATAAAAAATATTTTATATCTTCTATAATACCTAATGCAAAAATAAATTTATGTTTTTGGGAATCAATACTTAAATACTGTGAAGTTAATAAAGCAGAACCATTATTATTTGTAATGAGAGGCGTTAATACTGATGATAGTTTTTCTTCTGATGTAATAGATAAATATTCAAAATATTTTGTAACAGAGTATTTTTTTAATAGTAATCTTATTGCAAAAGATTTTATGTTAAGTCCTCAACAAATATTACCTCTATCAGGTTTACAAAGATACGGAGGTAAAAAACAATCTCTTATTATAGCTCATTCAAAACAAATGTTAAATACTATACCAAAACAACATAATGAAACTCCTCATATAGTTTTAAGTACTGGAACAATATGTACACCTAATTATTCAAACACAAGACAGGGACAAATAGCTAAAGAGGATAATTGTTTAGCGGGTTGGATTATAGAAGTTAAAGATAATATCGTTTTTCATCAACGATCGGTTAGATTTGATGGGAAAGGATTTCAAGATTTAAATAAATATTATACAAAAGATACAGTTATATCTCTATCAGTAAATTCACTTATATGTGAACCTCATATAGGAGTAGAATCACAAAAAGCTATGAATTTATTTAAAGAGGTTACTACTCTATGTAAACCAAAAAATATATTTATACATGATAGCTTTGATGCATTATCAGTAAATCCACATACAAGAAATAAAAATGGTTTAAAAACCCAAGTAGCTTTACATCAAGAATCATTAGAAAAAGAATTAAATTATTTAGGTAGTTTCTTAGAACAATGGCAAAAAGAATTTCCTAATATAAAATTCTATCATATACATTCAAATCATAATTATTTTGTAAATAGATACTTGGAAGAAGGGGAATTTGTAAAAGATGTAGCAAATATGAAAATAGGAGCAGAATTATTTCTGTATCTGGTTAATAATAAAAATCCAATTGAAGAGTATCTTAAAAAACATTTCAATATAAATAATCATATTTTTCTTAGAAAAGGACAATCTTTTATTATAAATGGTTGTGAAATGAATACTCATGGACATGCTGGAAGTAATGGAAGTAAGGGTTCTTTTAGAGGAATAGAAATAGCCTATAATAAAGCTATTATAGGTCATAGTCACTCTTATAATATTTGGAGAGATGTTCTACAGATACCTTGTCTTTGTGAATTACAACAATTATATAATAGTGATGGAGCTTCATCTTGGTTACATGGTAATGGTATACTATTTGAAAATGGTATGAAACAAGCTATAATATACATTAACAATGAATGGAAATTATGAGTGAGAAAATATTATATGAAATAACATTAGATTATGAAGATGGTTGTTATTTGTTTGGACCATCTATCTGTCCTTATTCTAATTCTCATATATATGTAGGAAGTAAGTTATGTACAAAATGTGAACATTTTGAATATAAAACAATTATAGATAATGTTAATTTTGTAATATGTAATTATGAAGATATAGTTAAAATAACTAATGATAATAGTCCATTATCTATAATAGATTCTTATGGAATAGATATAATAAATAAGGATTCTTTACGTTATAAATTAGCAATAATTATAAAGAATATTAGAAATGAATGGAGACTATAAAAAAATTATGATAAGAACTGTAAAACAAAAAGCATTAACTTATAAAGAAGCTGATAAATTAGCTTATAATTGTAAATGGAAATTAGTAAAATGTAAAACTAATAATTGTTGGTGTAGTGCTATTAAACCTATTGAAAAAATAACTTTTTCTTATAGATCAACTATTGAAGAATATTATATAGTAAATTTTGGTTGTATTACCACTAAACTTGCAAAAGAAATGGTTAAATTACATAATAAATTCTTATTGGAAAAATAATGGCAAAAATAGATATTACTAATACAACTAAAAAATACCCTACAGTTGGAGAAATGTTGGAATATATTAAATCTAATAATATCCCTATGGATGCTATAGTCACATGTGAACAATTAAAAGATTATTATTTAGAAGATAAAGAGGATTATAAAAGTTGGGATTATTATGAAACTTCTGGAGATTATCCCTCTGATGTAAATAAATTACTCCCCGCTCATAATGGATTTGGTTCTGCATTCTTTAAGAAAGCTTTTGTAATTTGGATGCATTTCTAATTATAGATAACTATTTTTTTACTAATATAAAAATATATTCTCATGGTGAAAATAAATGGCAAGTAAAATAGATAAGAACTTTTCGGCAGATAAAAATGTTTTAAGTAGGCTTCGTGGTTATTTTAAAATGGGCGTTAAACCTAATGCTACAAATAAAGTAGATAAAATTCAATTATATAGAACTGTAAGAGGTGATGCTGATAGCAAAGGTAATTATCAAAAAAAATTAGTTCTTGATAAATTTCCTGATTCGGTACAGACTTTATATGAGTACTGGGTTAATTCATGTCATGACGATATATCTTCATGGAAGTCAATATTATCCGTTTATGATGACATGGATATACTTTCATATAATTGTGCAAAAATATCTAAAGCTATGGAGATTGTTACGGATGAAACTTTACAAGCCGATTCTAATAATCAGACAATATTTGTTGAGGGTAAGGTAAAGATAAAAAAATATATAGAGAAATTTTTTCTTGATATAGGCTTATATGATCATTTAAGACCAACTGTAAAGGATATAGTTAAGTATGGTAATGCTGTATGGGTATTAGGGTTTGATTCTAAGGGAGTTAATGAGATAGTACAGGTTGATCCTAGAATGTTAAAAGAGAGAATGGAATTTTCTCCTTTTGAGTTAAATGCTAAAATAAATAATAATGATAGTTTTTTAAATAATTATAAAACAGCAGTTAATCGTGTAGATGATTTAATTGCTATGATATTAAATAAGGAGAATTCTGTATCGTATTTTAAAACATATCTTATTGGATATCAAGTAGAGGAAGCAGTATTACCACCTTGGAAGTGTATACATTTTAGAAATATAACAAACGATGCACCTTTTAAACCTTATGGAGTACCATTATATATTCATGCTATGGCTCCTTATAGACAATATGATGCTGCTATGTCTTTACAAATAACTGCTAGAGGATTAGCCTTTCCAAAACAAGTTTATAAAATAGATTTACCTAATATTATATCTTCTACAGAAAAATTTGCTAAAGCTACTGAATTTATGAATGAACTTATGAATAGTGGATTTGGCTCAAGTAAAAAAGAATTACCCGGACTTGGTGATGTGATTATTACTATTAAAGATTTGTACGAATATGAAGTACAAACTATGGATATAAATTTAGGTAGAACAGATGATTTAGAATTACTTTTAGATGAAATAATAGATGCGACCTTACTTCCAAGAAAACTTATAGATAGTAAAGATTCTGGATTTGGTGATAGTGCTACTTCATATGTAGAACAATTTAAACCTTTTGCAAGATTGATATATAGATTCCAATCAATTCTTATGTCTCAATTAACAGAACTTATAAAGATACATTTACTACATACAGGAGATTTTACATTAGATGAAATAGAATTTAATTTAAATATGCCATATCCAGAATCACAAACAAATGTAGATCTTATAAATTCTCAAAGTGCTTTACTTGATTTAGCTAATAATATAATAGGAGCTATAGAAGACAAAATTACAGGTGGAGAAAAATTACCCCCAGAATTAGTAAAAAGTATATATAATAGATTTTTACCTTATGATAGTACTACAGTTGATTTTTGGGTAGATGATGCACTTAAAGCAAAAGATGCTGAAGATACTACTCCTACTGCTGATAGTAGAGAATCTGATGTATATGCCGATGAAGATTTTAATTTTGAAGATCAAGAATCAGAAGAAGATATTATAGAAGAGGAACCAGTTGCAAATGATAATAATTTAAATATCAATGTTACATCTACACCACCATCAACTACCCCAATAACAGAAGCTGTAAGAATACAAAGAAAGTGGAAAATGGTTGAAAAAGAAGTGGGTAAAAAGAAATTAAAAGAAATGGTAGATGATATTATCTTTGAAGAACAAAATAAAGTTCTTCGAGAAGGTTCATTAAATAAAAGACATTATTACTCTAGTAAAAATAAAACAAATGATTTTGATATATTAAAATTTGAAAAACTATGTCAAAAGAAAACAAATAAATTGGTAGAAAAAGAAATGAAAGATGCTGATAGATCTAATATTTATGAAGAATATAGATTTCCAGTAGAAGAAAAAAAAGATGACTTTATTGAATAAAAAATTAAACTTTTTAATATTTTTAATTATATTATATATAGAGGATTAAGATGGAACAATTATATGAAGTAAATGGACAGCAAGTAACTAAAGAACAATTAGAAGAAATGAAAAAGGATTCTAATATAAGATTAGTTGAAACTGAACCCGGAAAATTTAAAATACTCGAAAAAATGTATGGATAAAGATTACAATAATATAATAAAAGAATTTCCTAATATATTTCAATTAGATAAATCAAAAAATCATTCTATAAATATCTATGGTATAGAATGTGATTCGGGATGGTATGATTTAATTTATAATTGTACTAAACAAATATCAGATTATTGTTATAAGAATACTATAGATAATATTTATGTTTTACAAATTAAAGAAAAATTAGGTGGTTTAAGATATTATCTTTCTTGTAGTAATGAACTGATAGAACAAATTATCTATAATACTGAAAATCTCTCCATAACAACATGTGAATTATGTGGGAATAAAGGAAAAATTTGTAAATTAAATGGATTTTTATTAAAGTGTCTTTGTAAAAAATGTAAAAACAATAGGAAGTATAGGGAGTAATGAATGGCTATTTTATCAGATGAGGAAAAATCAGCATTAAATAAAATTTGTTCAGTAAGTCTTAAAGATGCATCTACTATTAAGGATATATTTTTTTCTATATTATCATGTATTACACTTGATTCATATCAGAGTAATGAAAGTGAAATTATAATTCCTTATATAGCAAAACTAAAATTTAACTATGTAGAAACTTCTACGGAACAAGGATTTGAATCAAAAGTTCTTATAGAAGCAGAACCATTACCATCTCTGATTAAAGAGTTTGTCTCTATTAGAAATGGAGAAGAACCACCCTCAAAGAAATATTTTAGAAAACAAAATTCATTACAAATAGAAAAATTTTTAAAGATGGAAATGTAATTTTATGAATAGTTGGATATGCTGTTATCAAGGACAGAACAATAATATTTATTTTTTAACAGATAAATCTCCTGAAAGAGATTTTATGAAATATTATAAATTCATGGAATATATTAATGCTGAATTTCAAATAAAAGACTTTTTTGTATTCAAAGAAAATATAGATAAATTTAAAGTTGTACTATTATATTCAGATAATACATGGGAAGTTATACCAGATGAAATTCAAGATGCTTCTTTTGAAGAGCTATACGCAATAAATGGTGAAAATATAGAAGAAAAAAAATCAGCTTTTCAACAACAAGTTGACAATTCAAAAGTAAGACTTAATCAAATATTTGACTTTAGAAAAAAAGAAATTAAAGGACAATACAAAAAGTGAAAGAGAATTGGATTAAAATAACTGGTTTTACTCATACATCTTTTTCGTATAAAGATTCTCTTATGGCAGATCATAACTATTACAAAAAACTATATATTCCATTAGAATCAATTATATCTATAGAAGATTTAACACCTAAAATCTATAATGAGAGAGAGCTTTCTACAAGAGATAAATTTTTAATGAAAGAAGCTAAAACAGTTGTTCTAACAACGACTAAAACATATTATGTAATGGAAGATAAGGATAATATTATAAATCAAAATTTTTAGAAATACATAGGGGTAGTTCATGATTGATAAAATTGATGTATCAGAAAAAGATGAAAATGTTTTTCAGTTTAATGATTTTGAATTTGTATTACATGGAGATGAAGCTTATATTCTAAGTGAAGATGGTCATTTTGTAATAGAAGGACTTCAAAGTTTTAAACTTGTTGATGATACTCATTATCTTATAGTAGATGAAGATGATAAAATGCTTATATCAGAAGAAGATTTTGAAAAAATAAAACAAATATATTTAACTTTTTTATAATTTTTAATTATATTATAAATAAGAATATAAGGAGAAATAATTGTGAAGTGTAAAGATTGTAGATATAATTTGAGTTGTATGATACCATTAAATTGTGGGTGTTATGAGGAAAAAGAAATGACAGATGATGAATGGCAACAGAAAGTTAAAGATATTTATGAGGAGAAAGAAATGAATTTAGGTGAAAGTCAAATAAAAAATGAAGTTAAATGGAACAGTCTATCGGAAGAAAAAAATAAGTTTGTATTTGAAAATGAGGAACAGTTTTTTTTGACAGAAAAACAAGCAAATCTATTTTACAATTTATATATCGGATGGAAACCAACAAAAGAGGAATTTATTATTACTGCTAAACAAACAAATCTAATTAAAAAATCAGAATTACAAACTTCTGTAGATCATGTAGAAAATATGTATAAAAAATATATGGATAGTTGTGATAATGATAATGCAGCAATAATTATTGATGATCTATATGCAGTAATTCAATTATTAAAAAAAGATCATCCGGAGTTTAATAAATAATGGGAAAAATTGAAATATTTTTAGTTGGTTGTATGATAGGAACAATACTAATGGCAATAATATTAACTCTAATACAGAATGGAATAATATAATGAAATCACTTTTTATGAAAACTTTAGATGAAAGATTTTTACATGATAGATGGAATTCATTATCACATAGTTTTAAACCTCCTATAACAAAATTTATACAATTCGATCTTATTACTTATAAGGATCAATGGCAATTTGGTATTACTTTCAACATATCATGGAAAGATAAAATTTATATGTCTATTGAAGATGTAACTCATGGACATATATGGATTGATTTAGGTAAATGGTGTTTAGAAATATCTATAATGGATTATAAGGGGTGGATATAAATGAAAAAAATAATAATAGCAATCTGCTTAATATTAGCAATATCTTTAGGAATTAACATTTGGTTTTTTTCTGGTAAAGGTATTGAAATAAATAATTTTACTTATAATAGACAATATCAATATCAGCAGCAATTTCAAGGACAACTCTTAATAAATCAATGGACTGCTGAAGGTAATAAAATTGAATGGAAAATGATAGAAGTAGATTATGATAAAATAACAATAGAACTTGATAAACTTCATCCTATATCCTCTTTATATGCTAAAGTAACTAGAATGCCCTCTACGGGAGTTTGTTTAATTTACTACCCTGAGATTTTCACTAAAACTAAAGAAATTACTAAATAAAACATAAGGAGAAATTCAATATGGTACTTAGCTGGAAAAAAATTAGATTTAATCTTTTTAAATATAAATTTACAAAACCTGTAATAGAAATAAATCTTGATTGGTTAGGTGAACATTATTCTACTTTCATTTGTACTTTCTCTTCGATGACATTTGAAGAATATGTTAATATTTACAAAACTAAAGGTTATAAAATAATATGATTGCTAAAATATTTATCACGATAATTTTTTGTGTTCATATCTCTGATATTCCAAAAATGATTAGCCCTACTAATCAAGGTATAGTTTTTATTCTTTATGTTTTAGCTATAATTTTATTATGGGGTATTTAGAGTGAAAAAATTTTTAATCTTTTTTATTATTTTATTTTCAATAAATGGGTATTCCAAAATGAATGAAGATTTTGTTAGAGAAGGTTTTGTACAATTTAAAATTCATTCGAATCATTATTATCAATTTTCTTTATTTCTGAAAGCTAATACAAAATATTTTTTTAGATTAAATGGTGAAACTATTTTTAATTTCCAAATGATAGAGCCATCAGGAAATGAATGGGATCTTCATATAGCGAAATCTTCAAATATGAAAAATTATGATATGGTAGTTTGGGAAAACATTTTAGATAGGGGTGAATATGTTATTAGAATATATACCATTTCTGATAACATTATAACAATGCAATGGGGTGAGTACTAATGACATTAACTATATTATCTATAATAATGATAGGTCTAATAATAATATATTTAATAAATGATGTATGCTGTCAAGATTTAAATTATTATTTAAAACAGGAGAGAATTAAATTTTTAACTGGAACTACTAATGAGATGATGTATCAAATAAATTTCAGAAGAAGACACATAGATACATTAGCTAAGAAATATAATTGGGATGAAGAATTTTTAATGAAAAAATATTATGATAGTGGTTATGAATCATTGGTTACTTTTGAATTAAATGAATTGAGAGGAAATTGAATTGAGACAAAATATAAACGTATATGATGAGATGTTTACAAATGATAGTAGAAGATTTTATCCAGAAACTCATCCAGTAGTAGTACATGAACCACTTAAAACTAATTTTATAATACTTGAATCACCTGAAGATATAAGAAAAGGATTACTGAGTTTAGTTTCTTTCGAAAAGGAAGATTTAATTGCTCAATGTATAGGTATAGCATTACCATATCAAACATTACATACATTACAATTTTCAGAAACTATATTTTATCACGATCCATTTTTTGCAGGTTATCTCCTCCACTCATGCGATCCTAATAGCGAACTTAAAATGTTAGACTTTACTCTTCATGCTATTAAAGATATTAAGCCATTTGAACTCATAACTATAAATTATAATCATACAGAAAAATCTCTTTATCAGGGATTTAATTGTTTATGTGGTTCTCCTAATTGTCAAAAATGGATTTCTGGTTACGATAATAACAATAATTGAATTATCTACTAATTAAAAAAATAAATTATTAGGGGGTTGTATGAAGGTTATTATTTTAGCTGGGGGTAAAGGCTCCAGATTAGGTGAAGAAACAAATAAAATTCCAAAACCGCTAGTAACTATAGGTGATAAACCTATATTATGGCATTTAATAAAACAGTATGCTTATTATAATCATAATGAGTTTATTATTTGTTGTGGTTATAAGGGTTATCTGATTAAATCCTATTTTAAAGATTATTATTTACATAATACAAATATAACTATTGATCTTTTTAAAAATGAAACCATATATCATACACCTACTTCAGAGACATGGAAAATTTCCTGTGTAGATACAGGTGAAGAGAATCTTACCGGAAGTCGAATTAAACAAGTTAAAGATTATATTGAAGATGATGAAAATTTTATGATATCATATGGAGATAATGTATCTAATATAGATATAGATAAACTAATTGAATTTCATAAATCACATGGAAAAATAGCTACATTATCTGCTGTTAAAATTAAGGGTAAATTTGGTAGTATTGATATAGATGGTGATAAAGTTAAAAGTTTTGAAGAAAAGAAAGATACTTATATCAATGGTGGATATATGGTATTTAATAGAAAAATATTTGATTATTTAGATGATGATATGTTGGAAAAAAATACATTACCTTTATTAGCTAGTATAGAGGAACTTCTTTGTTATAAACATGATGATTTTTGGGCTTGTATGGATAATATAAAAGAAAGAGATGATTTAAATAAATTATGGATAGATAATAATGCTCCTTGGAAAATATGGTAAATTTTATGAATAAAAGTACTCATATAAAAAATGATATATTAAAAAAAGTTGAAGAGTATTATATAGAAACTCAAAAAGAAAAAGATGTATCTACAGTTATAAATTATTCAAAAAAAATCTTTGATCATAATGAATTACAAAATTCTATTGAAGCTGTTTTAGATATGCATTGGACTGCTGGAAGATGGGTTAAATCGTTTGAAAATAAATTAAAAACTTTTCTTAATGTAAAGTATACTTATATGGTTAATAGTGGTAGTTCGGCTAATTTAATAGCTTTTCATACTTTAACTTCTTTTTCTTTAGGAGAAAGACGTATAAAAAGAGGTGACGAAGTAATTACAGTTGCTTGTTGTTTTCCAACTACAGTATCACCTATAATTTTATATGGTGCTATACCTGTTTTTGTTGATGTAGATCTTAATGCTAATATAGATATAACACAACTTGAAAAAGCTTTATCTAATAAAACTAAAGCTGTAATGATAGCACATACATTAGGAAATCCTTTCAATATAGAAGTAGTTGAATCTTTTTGTAAAAAAAATAATTTATTTTTAATTTCAGATTGTTGTGATGCATTAGGATCTAAATATAAAAATAAATCTGTAGAAAGTTATGGTGATATTTCTACATCATCTTTTTATCCAGCTCATCATATAGGAGTTGGTCAAGGTGGGGCTGTTCATACAAATAATAAAGAACTATCTAAAATAATTCAATCAATGATAGAATGGGGACGATCTTGTAACTGTGATTCTGCACAAGATAATAAATGTGGAAATAGATTTAATAAACAATTAGGACAATTACCTTTTGGATATGATCATAAATATTGTTATGACTATTTCTCTTTTAATGTTGCTTCTACCGATTTACAAGCATCTATCGGAGTAGCTCAATTAGATAAACTCCCTTCTTTTATATTAAAAAGAAAAGAGAATTATAGATTATTATATAACGAACTATATAATTTTTCTGATCATTTGATTTTATCTGATGTAAGTGATTATGCTGATCCCTCTTGGTTTTCTTTTTTAATAATATTAAAAGATAATGTTAATAGACATGAATTTATAAATTATTTAGAACAAAAGAGTATTCAAACTAGACCTCTCTTTGCAGGTAACTTTTTAAAGCATCCTGCATTTGAATCATTACAACAGAATATTGACTATAGAGTTATAGGAGAATTAACTAATACAGACTTAATACTAAATAAAGGGTTTTTTATTGGATGTTATCCTGGAATAAGTATTTCTGATATATATTATATAGTTGATACATTTAAACAATATTTTAAAAAATTATAAAGGATAAATATGTTAAAAAATATTTTAGATAATAAAAAATGTTTCAAATTAGTTTGTGGTGCTGGTAATGAAGATGCTGATGAAGTAGAAAAACTTGTAGCTGTTTATGCAAAAGCAGGGGCAAATTATTTTGATCTATCAGCTAAACCTGAAATAGTTAATGCTGCATATAAAGGATTAAGAAGAGTAATACCTGAAAATAAATTACAAAATTATCATCTTAATGTAAGTGTTGGTATTAAAGGTGATCCTCATGTAAGTAAAGCATTTATTGATCAAACAAAATGTACTCTATGTGGTCAATGTAATAATACATGTAAAATACAAAGAGCTGTAATTACAGAAAATATTGGAATAAAGGGGAAAATAAAGCAATATATAGATAATAAGAAATGTATTGGATGTGGTCATTGTATAGAATATTGTAAAGCTAAAGCAATATCTATGAAATCAGAAGATAAAGATTTAAATGAAGTACTACCAGAGCTAATTCAAAAAGGATTATCATCTATAGAATTACATGCTGTAAGTGAAGATATAAATAAAATAGTAAAACAATGGGATATTATTCAAAAACATTTTAAAGGTATAATTAGTTTATGTATAGATCGTTCTTTAATGGGGGATAAATATTTAATTAAATTTATTAAAAGTTTAATTTCAACAAGAGATAACTTTACAACAATTATTCAAGCCGATGGTTGTCCTATGGGTGGAACAGATAATGAACCAAGTACAACTCTTCAAGCAATAGCAATAGCACAAATTATTCAAAAAGAAAATCTACCTGTTTATCTCTTATTATCGGGTGGAACAAATCTTCATACAACTAAACTTGCAAAAGATTTTGGAATATCGGCTAATGGGGTTGCTTTAGGTTCTTATGCTAGAATGATAATTAAAGATCTTATAAATCAACCTGATTTTTGGGAAAATAAAGTAGTATTTGAAAATGCTGTAAATAAAGCTATAGACTTAGTTCATTATTCATTAAAATATCTAGGTGATAAATAATGGTTAATCTATATACACAAAATTGGAAATTAGAAAATATAAGTTGTGTTTTATTTGATAAAGATGGAACTATTTTAGATAGTCATATTTATTGGGGTAGAATAATTGAACGTAGGAGTTTAGCTCTTATATCAGCTTATGAATTATCTTTCGATAGACATGATGAATTATGTAAAGTAATGGGATTAGATTTAAAATCAGGTAAATTATTAGAAAAAGGACCAATAGCTTTAGTAAGTAGAAATGATGTTATTAAAATTATGGTGGATTATTTTAAAAAACATAATTTAAAAATATCTGATGAATCTATTTCAGATATATTTGATAAAGAACACAAACTTTTTAATAAAGAATTAACTTCTTATATAAATCCATTACCTGGAGCATTAGATTTAATAAGACGATTAAAAAGAAAAAATATAAAAATTGCTATAGTAACTAGTGATACAGTTGATAATACTATTTCAATATTAAATCATTGGAAAGTAACTGGATTTTTTGATTTTATTGTAGGAAAAGAAACTCTTAGCGAATCTAAAGAAACAGGAATACCTGCTTTACATGCTCTTAAACATTTTAATATGAATCCTGAATTTGCTATAACTATTGGTGATGCTCCTATAGACATACTTATGGCAAATAATGCAAAAATGAAAGCTGGAATAGGTGTTACAACTGGACAAGTTCCTGCATATACTTTGTCTACTTATACTAATTATGTATGTGATACTTTATTAGATGTTCATATAGAGGTTTGATGAATATATTAGATTGTACTTTTAGAGATGGTGGTCATTTAAACAGATGGGATTTTGATAATCAATGTGTAATAGACTCCTATATAGCATCAGCAAAAAGTAACGTAGATTATTTTGAAATTGGTTATAGAACACCTTCAAGTATAAAAAATTTAGGTTCTTTTGCATATTGTGATGATAATTTTTTATTGGATTTAATTGAACCTATAAATAATTGTAAATTAACCCTAATGATAGATGCTGGAAAATCTAATGTAGAAATAAAAGATTGTATTATTGAGAATACTATAATAAAAGCTATTAGAGTTGCAGCTTATCCATATGAATTAAATAAAGCACTCTCTTTAGTTGAAGAAATTAAAAATAAAGGCTATGAAGTATTTCTAAATTTAATGGCATTTTCAGAATTTACCGAAGAAAATTTTAAAACACTAAGAGATTGGAAAAATAAAGAAATACTAAACGCTATTTATTTTGCAGATAGTTTTGGTTCATTCTTACCTAATAACACAATTAAATGCATCAAAAGTTTAAAAGAAATAAATTATAATAATATAGGATTTCATGCACATAATAACTTACAACTTGCATTTGCTAATACACTAGCTGCAATAGATCACGGTGTAAAATATGTAGATGCTTCTATATATGGTATGGGAAGAGGATCAGGGAATTTACAAATAGAAGTTCTTATTTCTTACTTAGAAAAAACAAGAAATATAAAATATAATCCTGTTCCATATTTAAATATAATAGATCAATTTTTTATTGAAATATTTGAAAAATATAGATGGGGATATAATTTACAATCTCTGATGGGAGGAATTAAAAATATTCATCCTTATTATATAAGTACATTATTTGAGAAAGATTTATCAGTTGAACATATCTGGAATTGCTTAGATGATATTAAAACAAATTGTCCCATATCATTTTCAGCAGAAAAATTAAATGAAATTTTAGAGCAGCGATGCTTATCTTTAGAAAAAGATGAAATTTTAGAATATATAGACAAGAAATTTTAAAAAATTATACACTTTTTAAGATTTTTTAATTATATTATAAATATAGAAAAGTTAAATAAGGAGAAAACTAATGACTAATTATATTTTATTCGTAATAACTTTAATATTATTTTTTATACTCATGGAATTAAAATGTATAAGAGAAGAAATAAAAGAGAATAAGGAAATTAACTAAGGAGAAACAGTAATGGCTATAGTATTAACTAAGAAAGATTTTGATAATAATGGGAATTTTATAAATAGAACTTATTATAATGAAATGAATAGGAGATATGAGTTTGATTCCAGTATACAATTAAAAGTAATAACTCCTGTTTATTTTGATAAATCTATTTATTCAGAAGGTGATATTTCTTCAGAAGGTGATATTTCTTCAGAAGGTTATATTTTTTCAAAAGGTGATATTTATTCAGAAGGTGATATTTATTTAGAAGGTTATATTTTATTTAAAAATAAACCTTTGATTATTATAAATAAGATTGGTAGTAGCAAAAATGATACTATTTTTTATTTTACAAAGGATAAAGGAATTGTAGTTAAATGTGGGTGTTATTATGATTCTATTTTAAATTTTAAAAAAAGAGTAGTTGAAGTACATAAAGATAATATATATGCTAAAGAATATTTAACAACATGTGATTATATAGAGAATATGTATAATTTATATAAAGAACTTGAGGAGAAAAATAGATGAATTGTAAATTTTGTAATCAATCTATGTTATATGTAGGAGATAATGTGGGTTATGAAGTATATTGGTGTCCTAATTGTGGTTCTAACTTTGAACAGGAATCAGGGAAGGAAGACACATGGAGAGAATCTAAAATGTATAGAGAACACATGAATATTAAACAAAAATTACAAGCAGGTCAAACAGTATATGGAACTTGGTGTTTGATACCTTCTCCAGAAGTTATAAATATAATAGCTAAGTCAGGACTTGATTTTGTATTCATTGACATGGAGCATGGAGCTACTGATTTTGTAAATGTTGGTAGAATGATTACTTCGGCACAAGTAGAAGGTTGTAGTGCTATAGTAAGAGTCCCTAAATTACAAGAAGATTATATATTAAGGGTATTAGATTTAGCTCCTGATGGTATAGTAGTTCCTCATATAGAAACAAAATATGATGCAGTACATTTTGTACATTATTCTAAATTTGCTCCTATAGGTTATAGAGGTTATTCCCCTTATACAAAATCAGGTGGTTATAATTATAATTGTAATTATACTAAAAATGAAAATAATAGATTATTAAATATTGCTATAGTTGAGGGAAGTGATGGTATTGCTAATTTAGAAGATATAGTTAAAATTAAAGATATAGATGTTATATATTTAGGTACATATGATATATCAGTTATGTTAGGAATTCCTGGACAAGTAAATGATAAAAGAGTTTATAAAGTATTAGAAGACTGCACTAAATTTGTTAAAAACAGTGATAAAATTGTAGGTTGTATGTTTCATAATAAAGAAGAGCATGATTATTTTGTATCTCTTGGAATTCAAATGCTTGCTTATAGCGTAGATACTAATATTATCTATAAAGGATATAGTGAATTAAAAAATATGAAAAATATAAAACAGGATATTTTATCATGATAAGACTTTCAGATTATGTAATACAACGTATAGTAGATGAACAAGTAAAAGATATATTTTTAGTTTCTGGTGGGGGCGGAATGTTTTTGCTTGATTCACTTGGAAAAAATAAGAATTTAAATTATATTTGTAATCATATGGAGCAGGCTAGTGTTATGTCTGCTGAAGCTTATTCAAGAGTAACGGGTAATTTAGGTATTGCATTAGTAACTACTGGACCAGCGGGAACAAATGCTATTACTGGTGTTGCTTGTGCTTGGAATGATTCTATTCCCTTACTTATTATATCAGGACAAGCTAATTCTAAATCTCTAATAGGAGATACAGGACTACGACAAAGAGGGGTACATGAAGCAGATATAGTTAAAATGGTTACACCTATAACTAAATTTGCTCATACTATTACAGATGAAAGAGATATTAAATATTATATGGATAAAGCAATCTTCTTAGCTAGATCGGGTAGACCTGGACCAGTATGGGTAGATATTCCTATTGATATACAATCTAAAATGATTGATCCAGAAGATCAAATTGGATTTGATCCTTGTACTTATGATCCTAAAACTTATATAGATATAGATGATTTACATAAAGTTATAGAAATGATGCATGAAGCAAAACGTCCTATAATTTTAGCGGGGAATGGTATTAGATTAGGTAAAGCAATGGAAGAATTTTTTGATTTTCTTAATATAGTTAAAATACCAGTAGTAACTACTAAAAATGGTTTTGATCTTATATATGATTCTCATTCTTTATTAGCGGGAAGAGTTGGAACATATGGACAAAGAGCGGGAAATTTTGCTATGCAGAATTCTGATTTAGTTATTATTCTAGGTTCAAGATTATCTCAACCAACCACCGGATATGAATTTAATTTATTTGCAAGAGAAGCTAAGAAAATAATAGTAGATATAGATGCTATTCAACTTCATTACTCTAATATTGAAATAGATTTAAAAATAAATACTGATATAAAACAATTTTTAAATAAAATAATTATATTATTAAAACAAGAACAGATAAGAGATCATACAGAATGGAATAATAGATGTCAACAGTACAGAAAAGACTTCCCAGTAGTTACTTGGGAAATGAAAGATAGAACAGATTATATTGATCCTTATTACTTCTATGAAATTCTATCAGAGTTAGCAGATAATGATGATATACTTGTTACTGATCAAGGGATTGCTTTTTATGCTTTTACTACTTCTTATAAATTAAAACCTGGACAAAAAGCTTTTACGAATGGTGGATTTTCTCCTATGGGTTATGGACTTCCAGCAGCAATAGGAGCTTGTATGGCTAATAATAAAAAGAGAATACTTAGTGTCCATGGTGATGGTGGTATTGAAATGAATATTCAAGAACTACAAACTATTGTTCATAATAAACTACCTATAAAAATATTTGTATTTAATAATCAAGGATATACAAGTATCAAACATACTCAAACCGCTTATTTTGATGGACACTTTGTTGGTAGTGAAGCTGGTAGCGGTGTTACTTGTCCAGATTTTAAAAAGGTAGCTAGAGCCTATGGAATTAAAGCTAATCAAATACTCAGTAACTCTGATTTAAAGAGCGGAATTAAAATGGCTTTGCATTATAATGAACCTCTTTTAATAGAAGTGATGATTGATCCTTTTCAACCATTTCATCCTAGAGTAACAACAGAAAAGAAAGAAGACGGTACTTTAGTTTCTAAGCCTCTTGAAGATATGTACCCTTTTCTTAATAGAGAATTATTCAAAAAACAAATGATTGTGGAGACTGTGAATGAATGATTTATTTGATTGGCTTTTAGAATTTACTGTAAAATGTATAATAGGTCTTCTTTGTATAGGAACACTTGTTGTAATAATAACAATAATAATTATGATAATTGAGGCTTTCTTTAAATGAATAAAATTATACAAGAAGATTTAGAATATATAACATCATCTACAATAGTAGATTGGAAACAATTTAAAAATTCAACTGTTCTTATAACAGGTGCAAGTGGAATGCTTGCTTCATATATGGTGAGAACATTATTATACTTGAATGAAAATATTTTAAAAGATAATCAATGTAAAGTAATAGCTTTAGTAAGAAATGAAAATAAAGCTAGAGAGAATTTTAAAGATTATGAAAATGATAATAATTTAAGTTTTATTATACAAGATGTTTGTAAATCTATATATGTAGATAAGCAAAAAATAAATTATGTTATACATGCATCTAGTATAGCATCACCAAAATATTATAATGAATTTCCTGTAGATGTTATATTACCTAATACACTAGGAACATTGAATACATTAAATCTATCTATAAAACATAAAGTAGAAAGTTATTTATTTTTTAGTGCTGGAGAAATCTATAATGAAAACAATCCTTTAGATATTCGATCTTGTTATGGAGAAAGTAAAAGATTAGGAGAAAATCTTTGTGTATGTTCTCATCATCAGTATAATGTTCCTATAAAGATTGTTAGACCTTTTCATACATATGGTCCAGGAATGGATTTAGAAGGAGGAAGAGTTTTTGAAGATTTTGTAAATAATATAGTTCATAATAAAAATATTGAACTTAAAAGTGATGGTAGTGCTAGAAGACAGTTTTGTTATATAGCAGATGCCACCATAGCTTTTTTTAAAGTATTATTAGATGGAAAAAATGGACAAGCATATGATATTGCTAATATAGATCAAACAGTTTCTATAAAAGACTTAGCAAGAATGTTATTATATACTTTTCCTGAAAAGCATTTACAATTCTCTTATATAAAACATGATAAAGATTATTTACCCAGTTCCACTAAAGAGTATATACCTAATATTACTAATATAAATAATTTAGGATGGAATCCGGTATTTACAATAAGAGAAGGATTCAAAAGAACAATAAAAAGTTTTTATAAAGGAGAGTGCTGATGGATAAAATATATTGTTTTAATTGTAAATACCTTAAATCAGAAAATAGATATAAAGCCTCAGCTTTACATAATTGTGAATATCCAGATAATTTAATCAAAGTGGCTTCATGGCTCTCTGAACAAATAGTTTATCAAGTATCACCAAAGAAACTAAATAAAGATAATGATTGTAAGTGGTTTAAGAAGTTGATAGAAGGCAAACCACCTAAAAAACCTTAATGGAGGAACAATGGAAGGGAAGATAAACCCAAAAATCACATTTCTAAATAATGACATGTGGTGGAGTACTGAAGATATAGAAGGATATGACTATCTTCAAAAACATAATAACGATACAGTAGAAAAATTATTACCTCTTCTTAAAGAGAAAAGAGTTGCTGTACAAGCTGGTGGTAATTGTGGTTTTGTTATAAGACAACTTAAACAAATTTTTGAAACTATTTATACTTTTGAACCAACCCCTTCATGCTTCTTAGCACTATGTATGAATATTCCAGATGAAAATGTTTTTAAAATTCAAGGATGTCTTGGTAGTGAAAACAAACTAGTTGGTATGGCTCAACCGAGAGCTTTAGTAAGTGCTAATTATGTTTCAGGTGAAGGAATAATTCCTACATTTAGAATTGATGATTTAAATTTAAATGAATGTTCACTCATCCAACTTGACATTGAGGGGTTTGAATATGACGCTTTAATGGGAGCAGTAGAAACAATTACTAAATTTCATCCACTACTTTGTATTGAAAGAAGATGGGGGGATGAAAGAGGATTTCCAGAAGAAGAGCTAGATAGACAACTAAAAGATTGGGGTTATATAGAAGTAGATAGAATGTATCCTGATGTTTATTATAAATGGGTTAAATAATGAGAAAAAAATATACAGAATGCTACGGTGTAATTTATTGCACCACTAATTTAATAAATGGTAAAATTTATATTGGTAAATCTGTGTATGATGATCCTAAGTATATAGGATCAGGAAATTTGATTAAAAGTGCTATAAAGAAATATGGTAAAGAGAATTTTAAAAAAGATATTCTCTGTACATGTTTCTCAGAGGAAGAATTAAATACTTCTGAGAAACATTTTATTAAAGTAATGAATTCTCAAATTATAGGTTATAATATTTTAGAAGGTGGGACAGGTATCGTAAAAGGGTATAAGTTTTCAGAAGAACGTAATTTAAAAATGGGAAGGAGTTTAAAAGGACGTGTTTTTTCAGATGAAACACGAAAACTTCAAAGTAAAATAAGAATAGAAAATGAGTTAGCTAAGGGAGAAAATAATGGGATGTATGGTAAGCACCATACTGAAGAATCAAAATCAAAAACAAGACAAACAATAGAGGAAAATGGGGGGCGTAAAGGTAAAAAGAATTCTAATTATAATAGCGATTTTGATCAATATATAAATGCAATGGCGTTTTTAAAGTATACTGGGGTTGCTATTATTGATATAGCTAAACAATTTAATTGTTCTGTTGATATAGTTAGAAAAAGAATGAATATACAGGAGAGTTGTTGGTGGTAAATAAAAAATCTTACTTAATTTGTGCACCACACTATGATAGAAGATCGAGTGGCATCAAAGCATTATATTTACTTTGTGGGGAGTTAAATGATCTTGGATATACTGCATACATTACAGGAGATTCTAGAGATTGTGGATATAATACAAAAAGTATATTTTCTTTAAATAAAGACCAATTAAAAGACATTCAATTAAATGGAGTAGTTATTTACCCTGATAATATTATTAATGGCAATCCTTTACGTTTTACAAATGTAGTAAGATGGTTTTTAGGTATTACTTGTATTACTCCTAAACACGAGCTAGTTTTTTCTATGTCCCCTTCCCATAACTTTTTCGTTAGGGCTCCTTACAATTTAATGATTCTAAGAGTTGAATCTTATTTTAAATTACCAGAAGTAGAGAATAGAACAAAGAAATGTTTTAGAGTTGGTAAAGGTAGTGCTATTCCTAGATTATCCGTTACAGATGGATGTATAGAAATAACAGCAGACTATCCATCTAACAGAAGAGAACTTGCTAAATTGTTACAAGAATGTGAAGTGATGTATACTTATGATAATTTTACATTTCTTATTACTGAAGCACTTCTTTGTGGGTGTCCTGTAGTAATACTTGGACATCCTATAACAGCAAAAGAAAATCTTAAAAATAATATATTATTTAAATATGGAGCAGGATTTATTGATGATCCAGATTTAGATATTAAAAAACTTAAAGAAGAAATTCCATTACAAATAGAATTATGGAATCAACTTATGAATAATTCAAAAAAAGAATTATTAGAATTTATAACATTAACTCAAAATATGAATAATGAGTATGTAGAAGATTTAGGATCACCAGAACCACATCCTTGGATTGCATTAGGATTTTGGTCTGATTTTTTTAGCTTATTCAAGGAGAGATAATGGCACTGCATATAATTACACCGTTTAGTCGTCTAGAGAATTTACAATTCTATATAGATAATTTGAAAGATAAAAATATTATATGGCATCCTATCTTTCAAGGGGGGGTTCCCAAAGAATTAGAGGTCTTTGATTGGATAAGAGCTTTGAATGTTTTTGAGATTCCGGAAGGAATATACCCTAATATTTATAAATGCAATACATTTATATATCATACTTACCTTATAGAAGATAATGATCGTTATTTATTTATGAATGATGACGATTGGTTTGAAGATAATGTATTTGAACAATTCAAAGAAGAGAATGATCCTGAAGATGATGTATGTTTTATATCTATGAAAAGAGGTTATGGAAATTTAGGGACTTGGAATGGTTCACATGGAACTTTCACTCTTATGGTTGACCTTAATAGAGTAATAGTAGGTAATATTGGTTTTGAACAAATGTGTGTTAAAGGTAGAGTGCTTAAACAAATGGAGTTTGAAAATAATGGTTGCTTTGATGGGCTTATGGCTATGAAGTTACATGAACAATATAAAGTTAAACCATTATATGAAGTATATGCTTTATTTAACTGGTTAGAAAAAGGAAGATGGGATAAAAAGGAATAAAAAATGGAATGGATAAGTGTTAAAGATACATTACCTGAAAGACAAAAAGATGTTTTATGTTATACATTAAAAGGTAATTTTACTATAGGATATTATGATTGTTTTGATGATGGTAGTATATTATGGTTTCCTAATTCTTATGAAGCGGATTTTTTTGCAAAAAACGAAGTTACTCATTGGATGTTTCTTCAATCTCCAAAGGAAGGTATATAGATATGCAAGAACAAATAATATTATGCATACCAACATTAACTCAGTATGCATTAGCCATTAAAGAAATACTAAGTGCTGAAGCTGGCGCACTAAAACCTGATAAATATATTATTATAGATAATGGGGGTACTTTTGAAGATACTTTAGAACGAGCTAATCTTGATATCACTGTAATAGATAAGCTTAATATAATAAATCCTGAAAAGAATTTAGGGTGTGCAGCTTCTTGGAATATCTTTTTAAAAGAATATCCTAATGATATATGTATTATAGCTAATGATGATATAACTTTTGAATTTAATGCTATAGAAGGTTTAATAGATTGTTATAATCAATCTAAAAATGATCCAACTATTGGTATGGTTACTTTATATGGAATAAATGCACATTCACACTATTGTTGTTTTATTGTAACTCCTAATGCTATAGAAAAAATAGGATATTTTGATGAAACATTTTACCCAGCATATTATGAAGATTGTGATTATGATTATAGATTGCGATTAGTTGGATTAACTACAATTTTTTCAGAAAAGGGAAGATATGATCATGTTGGTAGTGCTACACATAAAGCTCTTACCCCTGAACAATTAGAACAACATCATATTACGTTTGTAAAAAATAGAGATTATTATGAAGCTAAATGGGGAGGAGAATTATACAAAGAAACTTTTCTTACTCCATTTAATAAATAATAAAAAAGTTGTTTACTTTTTATAATAGTTCTGATAGAGTAGTTACAACCTAATACTAATATAAAAAATTGGTATTAGGTGAGAATTATGAGTAGACTTATAAAGCAAGCATTAGATGATTATTTTCAAAAAGATGATGTACTAACTGAGCAAATATTTAATCAATTAACACTATATATTTATTCTTTAAATTCAGATCAACATGATTTATATTTACTCGCTAAATTATTAGATACAGAAAATCTACAAAAACTAATAGGATATTATGATGGAGATATTTTAAAACTTCCTACTAGAGAAGAATATAAAACAAGTATATTAACAGCTTTATGTTTCTGGTTAAAAACTTTTAAAGGATATAGTTGGTCAGAAATAAAAGAGTATTTAAATATTCCTGAAAATAATAAAGATATTTTATCTTCTATATCGATAGGAGGAAAAATAAATAGAGTAAAAGAATCTCTAGGAAAAGATCTTCTTGAAGCTTTAGAACAAACAGATGAAAAACAATTTGTAGAATTTTATAGAAGAAGTCAGGGAGTAAATCATGAGTAAAGATATAATAGAAAAAGTTGATGAAGTATTTGAACTAACTGAATCTCAAAAAGATAGGGATAGTGTAGCTAAATTATCAGTAGAAAATTTATATGGATTTTTAAATGGTTATATGAGAAATATATCATCTAAAAATGCACTTAAAAATAAAATAGAAAGTTTATTATTAACTCGAATAGAAGAGGAAGAAGAAGACTTACCTTATGGAGTTTTAATTAAATTACTAGAAGTATTAGGGAAAAATGAAGTTGAAGCAGCTACACCAATTCTTAAAATAATAGAAGCAGCAGTAAAACAACCTGAATCATCATTTAATCCTAATGCTGGAACTAAAGAAGATGAAAAGGATGAAAGTTCAAAAGTTACTCAGGATGATTATAAGAATGTTAAAAAATTTCTTAAAGTCATTGAAGATCTTGAAAAAACAGAATTCCCTAAATAAAGGAGAAATATATTGTTATACTCAAATATTGTAATTGATACAAATAATTTATTTTGGCGTACTGTAATTACTACTATTAAACAAACTATTAAAGAAGACGATGAAAGAGAGTTTTATTCAGCATCTATTCAAGATTCATTAGTTCGTATACAAGAATTCATGAAACAATATGGAACTAAAGATTGTAAAGTTTATTTATTATGTGATAATCCATTCTCTAAAATAAATCAAAGAGAAGAAATATATTCATCATATAAACATGCTAGAAAAAATAAAAATATTCCACCCGTATTTTATAAATCATTAGACAAACTTATTGAAATATTAAAAATATACAATAATAATTTTTATATAGTAAAAGCTGATGGATATGAAGCAGATGATTTAGTTCCTATAGTATTAGATCATATAGAAAAAAATAATGCTGGACAGACTCTACTTATAAGTGCTGATATGGATTGGGCTAGAGATATAAATAATAATATAAATAATAATATAAACATGAATGTACATTGGTTTAACTATACTCAAATACTTGATATAGATAAATTTAATACTGAGTATGGATTTAATCCTAATAATAATGGGGTTAAAATGTATAAATGTATTCATGGAGATAAAAGTGATTGTATAGAAAATGCTGTTCCATATCTCCCCAAAGAAATACTTCTATATATAGTAAATAAATATAGTTCTTTATTAGATTTATTTTCTAATTTATGGTCAGATAATAGTATACCTAAACAGTGGAAACTAAAAATAAAAGATTGTGAAGTACAACTTAAAATAAATTATCAATTAGTTGATTATTCTATTATTGATTTATCCTTTACTGATATAGCTTATAAATGTATAGAGGACATAGAAAAATTACGCTCATGGTTTATACTTTTAGATATACAATTTTTCAATTTCATGATGGACCCTAAACGTGATGTTTCAAACTTTTTAGGGAAGAAAAAATTTAGAAGATATGGAAGTTTTTAATTATACTTTTTATAAATTTTTAATTATATTATATATATATATATAAATTAAATAAGGAGAATTCATGGCAGGTACATTTGAAAAATTTATACCATCCGTAGAAAAAGATGAAAAATATTTTCTTGCACATATATTAAAAAATCCTCAAGAATTAAACTTACTTCCAGAAAAACATTTTAAAACAACTCAGGGTAGACACTTCTATAAAACTATACATACACTTCATAATGAGAATATAACTCAATATGATAATATTCTTATAAAAAGAAGTAATATACATTTAGAACAAGATTATATTGATTCTATATTTAGGATTAGACTAAAAGATAAAGAATATCTTAATCATTGTATAAAAAACATAAAAGATTATGAAGTTAAATTATCTATAGGAGATACTACAGAAAAATTTCTTACACAAGTTACACAGAGTGGGGATTTAAATTATGATACTATTAGACAACTTGCTAATGATATATTATATAATTCTATTAAACTTGATCAAGATTCAACTCTAAGAACTTATACTGATTTATCAAATACATATAGAGAAACTTTACAAAGAAGACTAGCTGGAGAGGGTAAAAAAAGTTTAGGATTTAAAAGTCTTGATAGAATAATTCCTAGACCAGCAGCAGCAGGGGAAATGACAACTTGCTTCGGAATGAAAGGATCAGGCAAATCGTTAAAGGTAAAATCAATTGAGAATATGTTAATAAATTCATATGTTCCAGTTGTATCTATAAATTTAGAGATGACTGAAGAATCTAATATGGATAGAAAAATATCAGTAGCTACAAATTATTCTCTTGATCAATTATTAGATATGGAATTTTTAAAATCAGAAGAAAATATAAAATTTATAGAAGACTCTCTTGTAAGATTAGAAGAAAAGAAAAACTATATATATTATGCAGAACCAGAAATGTCATTAGATCAACTTGATTCATATTTATATAAATGTAAAGAGCATTTTAGAGATAATAAAGTTTTACCAAAAGATGAATATATGTTTATTACTATAGATCTTACAGAACAAATAGAAGAATTATCAGGTAAAGCGGGAACTGAGTTAAAACCTGGAGTAAATAGACTATTACAATTATCTAAAAAACACAAGTGTCATATTATGAATGTACTTCAATCTAATGAAAATTTATTTAGAGGGGGGAAAATGTTTTCTTCTCCAGAAGCATGTGATTCATTTACTCTTTCAACTTCGATGGTAGAAGGCGGTAGTGTTTATGCTGCAAGATCTAGGGTTGTATTAGCGGTTAATAGACCTTTACTTTTAAAACGTCAATATTTTCCTAGTAGAAATGAAGAATGGGATTTGGAAGACGATATTATGTTTATAAATATCGTTAAAATGAACGATGGTAAATTAGGTAGAGCACCATTTGTTTTTTCAGATGATAGTTTTAGACTTGTTCCTTATGATCCAGGAAAAACTACTAACTAAAAAGGGGATTTAAAATGAAAGCGATTATGTGTAAAAAGAGACAGATTATGATAGATAAAGAATTAGAAAAATGTAATGAATGTATTAAGAAGAGTTTATCTGGATTTGTAGATAAAGAAACTTGTGAAGGTTTTAATTTAAATTATGTAGAGGTTAAAGATGATTTATTGTCATTTTAAATGTAACAAATGTGAAGAAGTTATAGAAGTATTTAAAGAAACTGTAATGGAAGATTTCCCTAATTCTGTTAAGTGTACTAAGTGTAAAAGTAAAGATACTTATAGAATGTGGAATGATATGCCACTTACTGAAGTTTGTCAAGGTTCATTAGGAAATTCAAAAAATAATTATGAAGCTGGAATGGTATATCATCCTTCAGGACTTACTGGTCATACGAAAAGAACAGTTGTTAAAAAAATTAAATAGGGAGAATTATTATGATAAGAATTAAGAAAGAGATTAATGATGTAATAGCAGTAAAAAATCTTGTTGGAATTAAAGCAAATGATATTCTTAAAAGAAAAATAGATAATTGTTATTATGAAGTAGAGAGTATTCACTCTATTACAAACAGTACAGAAACTGCTTATTATAATTTCTATGGATTTACTATAAAAGGAAAAGAGAATTTAAAATTTCATTTTGAAAATGTTAATAATAATTTTGAGGTATATACTAAAAAATGAGAATTCTTTATATAAGTTTATTTCCTGAGAATAATAATTGTCATGAAATTCAAAATTTAAAATATTTTATAGATTCATCAATAGATTATGGAATAGATAATATATTTTGTTATAGATTGTTTTCTGCTCATAATTCAATGGTTGAACAATTGAGAAAAGTATTTAATTGTAATGAAAATAATTTAGAGAATTTATTTGATTTTAATAATATCATACAAATAAAAAAATTAGATACAAATTTTTCTAATAATATAGACGAGTTAAGAGCACATGAAATTTCATTTTGTAAACAGAAAATTCATACTTTTATAACTCTTGAAAATGTTTATAATAACTTTGATTATATCTTTTATAATGATGCTGATATAAGAATAGATGCTAACGATATAGTAGAACTTTGTAAAGTATTAGAATCTAAAAATAAAGATGAACAACACTATTTTGTAAATATCCCCTATGTTCTTAAAATAACTAAACAGGTAGTAGAAGATAGTTTAGGTTCTTATATATTACCTAAAAGTATTGTAAAACAATCAGAATATATCTTAGATAAAATATATGAAACATATCAAAAAGATGATTTAATATATAGAAAAGGTGCTCCTGATTGGATTATAAGAAAGCAACTACTTCTGCACGAGTATAATGAAATTAGGGGTGATAGTTGTCATACTCAACATTATTTAAGTAATGAAAATTACTATGAATATGATAGTAGAAGAATAAGCTTCTTTTAGAAAAAAATAATTAAATACCTTTTATACTAATATATAAAATATGATATAGGGTTTAAAACACTCTTAATTATAATTTAATATTTTATCATATAAGAGGTATTTAAATGTCAGGAACATGGAGAAGACCAAGAATTATCACAGACACTGTAACAGCAGCCGAAGCTAGTGCAGGTAAGAAAATTATATTTATCGGTACAGGAGTTCCTACTGTTGCAACAGATCCAGTTGCATATGTAATAACAATAAAAAGAGCTAATATAGATTTTACAAACAAATCATATCATGAACATAGTACTGTTTCTGGTGCGATAGTTGTTAAAACTAATTCAACAGATTATATTCTTACTGAAAATGATGTTATTAGTTTAATGTGTACATACGTTTAATAGGAACTTAAAATATCTCTCTTGAAATATAGAGAGATAGTTTTTCAAAATTATTACAAGGAGAAGTTTTTTGAAAAGTTTAATAGCTGATAAAAAAGAAAATTTAAAAGTAATATTATGTGGAGATTCATTTAAAAAAATATCAGGACTTTCTTATGTAACTTTAAATTTTGCAAAATATTTTTCTCAAAAAGGTTATAAAGTATATTATTTAATTCTGACTGGAGAAAATTGTGAAACAGTGGATTTATGTGATAAAGGTCATTTCTTCTATGAAAATCTTTTTGATATGACTATTATAAATTGTCAAAATAAAAAAGATGGTTCTTCAGTTTTATTTGATAATACTATAAAAGAAATAAAACCCAATCTAGTTTTTTCTTGTCATGATTTATGGCAGTTTGAAAATATTGCTAATTCTGCTTATAGATATACTTATAAATGGATTTCATATTGTCCAATAGAAAGTCATTCTTATTCTGAATATATTATAAACCCTACTCAAAGAAATAAAGTTTTAAGAAAATCATTATCAGATATATGTAATTGTATGGATTATGCTATAGGATATAATACTGTAGGTAATGATCAACTTAAAAAATTAAAAGCAGAAACTCTTCCCCCATTACCTAATGGATTAGATTATTATTATTTTACTGCTGGAGATGTAAGTAGACAAAAATCATTTAAAGGATTGGTAAAAGATGATGACTTTTTATTTATTACAGTTGGACATAATTTTCAACGAAAAGGATTAGATTATGTAATAGATGCATTTTATAAATTTTTACAATACTTTCCTATAGAAGCTAGATCAAAATATAAATTATATATACACGGTATGCTAGACACTATTGATGCTGGAACAGATATTAAAACAATGTTATATGATTTAGGTATTATGAATAATGTTATTATGGCTCAAGCAGGGCAACAATTACCTAAAAGAGATCTTTATAAAAGATACCTATGTGGAAATTGTTATATAGGGTTACCACTTGCTGAAGGTTATGGTTATGGTTTTATGGAAGCACAAATAAATGGTCTACCTATTATATATCATAATGTAGGTGGTATATCAGAATATTTAAGTGATAATAGACAAGTTAATAGTGTTGGTGATATGAGACCTAATAACTATTATTGTATATGGAAAATTCCTGATGTAGATGATGCTGTTGATCAAATGTTATTAGTAGTAAGTAATAAACATAATATTGATATAAATTTAAATCGAAATAGTTGTAGAAATAATTATACTTGGACTAAAGTATTTGAACAATTAGATAATCAAATAGATTTTAATGCATGTGAAGAGGATAATCTTTTTAATAAACTAGGAATTAAAAGAGTATACTGATGAATTCAAAATCTATAGGAAATAATTACGAACGTGAATTTATTAAAAAATTTTCTAAATGGGTAGTGGGTAATGATGATATACTTATAGCATGGAGAAATGTTCATAGTGGTTCTATATCTACCAATAGAATGAAATTAGGAAAAGATGGAAGTAATATGTCCGGGGATTTTCAATGTATATCACCTGAGTATCAATATATATTTGACAGACTTCATATTGATAGTAAATGTTATAAAGAAATCAATTTATTTTTTATAAATAGTAAGAATAAAAAATCTAATTCCATTCTTCAGCAATGGATTAAAACTTGTGATGAAGCATATGCAGTTAATAAACTTCCCGTAATGCCAGTAAAAATAAGGGATAGATCTACACCTGAATTTATACTATTCCCTATATATGGAATAGATGAAATTAAATCCTTAAGTTCTATTAAATATCATCTAAATAATACAAAATTACAATATGATTTTATTTTATATATGCAAGATGATTTATTTAATAACTTACCTTTTGAATCTTTTTCTAAACTTTTATAAAAAATAATTACACTTATAATATTTTTTAATTATATTATAAATATAGAAGAATTATAAAACAAAATAAGGAGTAATTTATGCGAATAAGTACAAAAGTGTTTATTATGGGATTATTAGTAGGAATTTTTTTCGTGGGGTGTGAAAAATCTGAAGAAGACAAAAGAATTGAAAGTGAAATTTTTGGAGAACGACAAGAATTATTTTTCAAATGCTTGGCGAATATTCCAAAAGGTCCAGAAAGAACTGTAACTAATGATTGGGCTGAGGTTGTTCACGAATGTGAAATTAGCGCCTATAACCTTTCAAAGAAACGCTATTAAAAAAGTATTAAAAAAAATCTATACAGTTTTTATACTGTATGGATTTTATAATATAATTAAAAAATTATAATTTTTTAATTATATTATAAATAAGAAATTAAGGAGAAATTATGTTAGATGAAAGATTTGATAAAATTATAATTCTTATAGAAGAAATACAAAAAGATGTTGATATTCCTCAACACCTAAGAAACAACTTGAATTATACAAAAAGAGATCTAATGCAGGTCTATTCTAATTATAGAATTCATAAGGAGAAGATTCATAATGTTATATAATTTATACAGACCTAAAACTATAAATGAAGTTGTAGGACATGATAATACAGTTAAAGCATTAAAGAAAAGATTTAAGGATAATGATATTCCTCATAGAATACTTCTTACAGGAATTACTGGAATAGGTAAAACAACCTTGATGAGAATTATCAGTAAAAATATCTTATGTAATAATAGAGACAAAGAAAATTATAGTTGTAATACTTGTGATATATGTAAAGCTATAGATAATGAACAACAAAATGGATTCTACCATGAGTTGAACGCTTCCAATTTAGGTATAAATGAGGTACGGGATTTAGTTCAAGATGCTGAAATAAAATCTTTTTCACAAGCTAAAGCAAAAATATTTTGTATAGATGAAATACAGACAATGTCTAAAACTCCAGCAGCATTAGCTAATTTATTAAAGCCTTTAGAAAAGGATTATAAAAATGTATATTTTATACTTGGTTCCATGGGGGATGTAAAAGAAATACCTAAAGCTATTCTTAATCGTTGTACTACATATAATCTTAAACCTATATCTATGGAAGATATAGCAAAACAACTGTATGGTATATGTAAAGCAGAAGGAATAGAAATAGATAGTGAAGAAAAAGCAAATGTAATTATAACTGTAGCTGATAATAGCTATGGTAGTTTAAGAACCGCTGTAAGTTATCTGGATAGAGTTATAGATAGTGAATTATGGACAGTAACTGAAGTAGTAAAAGAACTTGAAATAATATCTGTAAATGATATGGTAAAAAGTATCAATAATATTTTTAAAGGTGATCCAAAAGCTTTTGAAATAACTTATACAAAAGAACTTGTAGACAAATTAAGAAATACTATAAGCACAATGTATAAAATTAAATCTGGAGTAGAAGTTCCTTCATGGCAAACTAAGCAATTAAATGGAATAGATAAAACTATTCAACTATCTCAAATAGAATTCGCATTAGATCAATTATTTGAACTTAACAAGTTTTCTTATTTAACACAGGAACTTATTGATTTTATCCTGGTAAAAATACTATCAAATAATAAAATTTATAATAGTAATTTAACTCCAAGAAGAAGAGGTGAAATATGAGTCAATTCTATAATATACAACGAATGGGAAAATACTCAGATGGATCTATAGATCATGATGATAATGGTGATTATTGTAGATTTGATGAGGTAGAACCAATTATTATAAAACTTGAACAAGAGATATTAGAACTTATACAGTTCATATATATTATAAGAGATAGTAATGAGAATGATATAGAATGTATTGATACATTTATATCTAAATATCCGAAGGGGGCACTATGAGAAAGATATTTTGGTTATTTGGATTAACGATAGTATTGACTATAATAATAACAATAGGGAATACATATAATCTTTTTACTAACCCTTATTTCTTTATAGGATATCTTATGGTTTTTAATCTTTTAGGATATATTGAAGGTTATCACCAAGGAAAATAATTTATGAATAATACTAAAACTATAATTTGTAAAGATTGTAATACAGAAGTAGTGATTAAAAAATTAGACGGTAGAACTATTAGATGTAAAAAGTGTCAAGATAAATTTAATCATAATTATCAGAATAATTATCAAAAAGAATATTTTCAAAAATATAGAAGAGTAAAAGCCCAAGATGATAAAAGACCAAGAACATATAAAAGAAGATATATAGATTCATTAGATGATGTAGAATACTGTAAACAAAATTGGCAAACTGTAGAAGGATGTTTAAACTGTAAATGTAAAGAATGTTTACAACCGGTTGATAACGATTCTTTTCTTCCATGGGAAAAAGAAGGTTTTTACAGAGATGATAAAAAAATAGAAAACAAACTTGAATATGAGTTTGAGAGAAATATTAAATGAAAATGAATAGGTATAATAAATTGATACTACAAATGGATAAACTTAATTGTATTGAATGTGAGAAGCCTTTAACAGATATAACAATGTGTGGAAAAGTATTTCCAAAAAATACTGTTTTTGTTAAAAGTGTGACAATTCCTTTAGAAAATACACCTTTAAAATATTATAATTTTGTTTGTGAATCTTGTAAAACAGTTAATAAATGTTTAGCTATAGTAGATGAAAGTCATCCGGAGTTTTTTAATGAGATCTGAATATTATAAATTTTTATCTGATAATAAATTAAGTGATATGTTTAGTCATATACCAGAATTATCATATAGTTATAAACTTATAGTATTAAAGGAACTTATTGCTCATTATACTATAGAACAAGTTAATATGGCACTTAATGAATATGAACTTAATTATATAAAATTAAATAGAGTAGATATAGGAAAATTACCTAATACTCTAAAAGGAATAATAACTAGGAGAATACAAGAATGAGTTTAATCATAGTTTCAGATTTACACTTAAAAAATAAAGAGCCATTTCTTTCAGCTTCACGAAAATTTCTAAACTGGTTAAATGAAAATTATTCTAGTTATAAACTATTATTTCTTGGAGACTGTTTTGATTCAAGCGCCCCTATATGGGAAGTATATTCTATTTTTAAAGAGTTTTTATTAAGTAGAAGCAATCATACATATCTACTTCAAGGTAATCACGATTTATCAAAAAGTAAGGGTTGTGCTTTATCAAGTTTTGGTTTATTAGATGAAATTTCTGTATATGAAGATAAAGCAGAGGTGTTTACAACAGATAATTTAAATTGTCTTATTCTTCCATTTAAATATGATTATAAAGATTATAGTCATATAGAGGGTAATTTTGATTTTATCTTTTCTCATATAGTTCCTACAAAAGTTCAATTCGCAAATGAAGGTATTGACTTTCCTAATATTAAAGGAATATTCATACATGGACATACCCATATTTTTAAAGAGAAAGAATATATAGATACTTATATGAATAAGCATATTATATTAGGAGTCCCACTTAGCACTCGGAATGGTGAAGATCAAAAACATCAAATAATAGAGATAGATGATAATAAAAATATTACTTATATAGATGTACCATATTATTTTAAATATGAAACAATTAACTATGGAGAAGAACCAACCAATAAAAATAATATACTTAATATAATCAATGCCCCTAATAGAAAACTAGTATTTGAAAAATATAAAGATTATTATATACGAGAAGAAGGTATAGAACTTCTTAGAACAGAAACTACAAAAGAAGATTATAAAAAGGAATTTGAATCTGCAAATATATTACAAAAATTTAAAAAATATGCAGAAGATAAAGGATTATCAAAAGAGGTATTAGAATGTTGTTCTACAAAACTATCTCAGATTGTATAACTCAATCAAGAAAAGAATATAATAGATTGATAAAAAGAAGAAAGGAAAGATTATTAGAATTTATTCGTTATGATGTTCCTAAATTTATTATTGTCAATGAGATTGAATTGTTACGAGAACCCTTCTATAAATTTCTTGTTAAAAGATTGATGAATAAGTTATATAGTAGAAAAATATTATTGTAAGCTTCTTTTCATAAACTCTCCCATGTGAATTTAAAAATCCATTATTTCTAATGGATTTCTTTTTTAGTCAAAATCTCCTACAAAGGGATGATCATTATCAACACCTATTTTTGGTTTACTTATAGTTAGTTGAGAATATGGCATACCATCTTTATCAAATAAGTGTTTAGATTCACATATGAGCCATTTCCCCATATATTCTTGAGCTATTTCATTATTTTTTGTTTGTTTTTCTATTCGTATAGATATAGTTTTACCTGATACAATTTTAGGATTAAATTGAACAACTATAATCATTCTATATGATAAATTTGTATTTTTATATTTACCATTTTTATATCCTTTATATAATTCTACATTATTCATTTCATCTTGTATTCCAAAATAATCGTGAGATGTACTTTCTGATGTAGATATATATTGTCTTCGTATAAGAAGTTTATCATTTCCTGAAGATCTAACCATATTTGCAGCAGCTATATTTAATGGTTCTTCTACTGAAGGAACTCCTGCTGAACTATAATTATGAAATTGTTTTCTATAGTTATTAAAATTAACAGGAATACCACCATGTAATATAGTATAACTTTTTATATACTTTTCATTGTACATCATATCTTGAGTTAAATTTAATTCATATTCCATCACTACTGGTTGATCTAATAAATTTTGTAGAGACATAAAATAAAATTCACCATTACTATTTATAAAAGTATAAAAAGGTGAAGTATCTGAATTAGCTGAATAAGCATGTTCAGATAACATTTCAATAAAAAATCTATTGGTCATATTACATTGATTTAAATAAGGAAAGCCTGTAGTAGGAGTAATAAATAATTTTTGATTTGGTCCTGAGGGCGCCAAATTCCAATCAGATATAATTTCAGTTGTTAACATTTGATCTATAGTTTTAGGTGTACCATTTTCAAAATTAAATGCTCTTGATTTAGGATAATCTTTATAAGCATATTTTGATAGCATTAAAAATACAACATCACCAGAGATATTAGAAGACATTACAATATTATTTATTTGAGCTTCTGACCATACATATGTATGTTCTAAATATCCTCCTGAAGTAGTTCCATCAAGTTCTGATACTATAGGACTACCTAATTTAGTTGCTAGTTCTAAACCTTCAATAAAAAATAATCTATCAGGAATTAAACCTGAAGAATCTCTAAAATATACTTCTGAATAAGGATAAAAAGAAAATATAGAATCTTTAAAATATATTCTATTATATGCTCTTAAAGAAACAGGTGCATCGGTATCTTCCTCATTACCAAATTTAATGGCAGGAGGAGTTGATACCATACTAAAATCATATCTACTTAATATTCCCATTATTTTATAAATATACCGTAGTTATTTTCCACATAATAGCTCTTATTTGTATTGATGTAATTGCTGCTGTAGATACAGTTAATAAATACCTAGTTTTTTTAGTAGTTATATTTATTGGTTCAATCGATGTAATAGTGTATTGCATATTATTATCTATACTAGTTGCATTTTGCCAAGTTGTATAAGAATTTAATGCTACTGATGCTGAATCGGATATATAATCATCTATAACAGTGGCAATAGATGTTACTATAACCCGTTTTGCTCTTAATTTCTCAATCCATTGTCCTATGGGATAACTTATAGATCCGCCTAAATTATAAATTGTACCTGCTCCCGGAGAGGACTGTGTACCTCCAACAGTATTTGTATAATGCACACTCCATTTATTAGGATCACGATTAAATCCAAAGGGTTGTTGTTCCATACTATAATAAGGATTTCTTATATAATTACCTGTACTATCACTTACTAAACTATGATCGGTACCTCCATATAAAGTTAATGTTGTATTAGGTGCTGTATATGAAATATTTGTAAGAATAAATTTTTTATTTACTAATATATTTGAAACTCCTTGAGCTGTTTGTAAATCATATTTAGTTTTTATAGTTTCTTCATCAAGAGCATAACCATCTATTAAAAATAAATCATCTATTTGTCCAGAATTACCACTACCAAACCATGATACATATGTTGTCCCATCGGAAGTTAATGCACCTATACGAGTGTATGAAGTAGAATCAAATACAAGTGTAATCGAATAAGCACTAATTTCTAATTTACCGTCAACATATATTTGTACATAGTTGTTTTTATAAGTAACTACTACATAATGCCATAAATTATCGGTTACGTCTGTTATACCATCGATTCGACTGTAATTTACATTTACTATATCACCTGTATTATTACCACCTATAAAATAAATAGCTCCATTACCAATTAAAGTACCTATATAAAAACCAGCTCTATTAGTGGTACCAACTTTATTGTAAGATTGAAATATAATAGAACCATTAGATTTATCATTAAGTTTAACCCAACACCCAATAGTAAAATCTCCAGTAGGTTTAAAAGTATTATCAGCACATTTTAATGCTTGGTCAGTACCATTAAGAGTAAGAGCGTTTCCAAATTTTCCTGCTGTATATGTAGGAGTACCTATATCAGTCATAGTAACACCTGCAATAGATTCGGTACTGTTGGTATTAAATGTCCAATAATTTGTAAGTGCTTGTTCTTGTTCTAATCTAAGTTTCATACCTTTTGAATATTTAGAAGTTTTATCACCAACTGTTGTCATAGTAAATGTAGGTGAATCTGTAGAAGCATATGACCAAGTTTCTTTTGCTGGTATCCATCCAGTAGTTGTTTGATCTGTTTGTGTTATATTTGTTCTTTCTGAATAATCTATATAAGTTAAAGTACTTGCTACATATATACCTTTTCCAATTATTATATCAGAACTATTTAAACTTGCATAAGTTTTTGCAGTAAAATCCATTCCATTTGTTGCAGAATCTATCCAAGAAAATTGACATGTTATGTAAGGTGTTACCTCTGCTATAGTAAGTGTATGATCAACTAGTGTTTTTATATGTACAGATTCTTGAGTTGCTGTTTTACATACTACTGTCATAGCTGCTATGGTAACAATGTTTCCTGAACTTATACTAGCTTCTCCACCTAGATATATACCAGCTTTAGAAATAGGATCAATCCATTTATTTAGATATTCCGCTGTTAGATCATTATTATATTGAAAGTATACTTGTTGTGTTCCACTAGTTATTGTTGACATTTATATAATCCTCATAATTTTTGTTTATAAAGGTACTTCAAAAGTATTAAAATAAACTGTTATTCCAAATGCTGAAGGAGATGCTGTAGATCCATCCGATTGAGTTTTTATATATCTATTATTTGTAATAATTTCAAAAGATGCTCCATCAGCTGCTGTAAGAGATGTAGTCGCTTCTCCATATGCAATAGTGTTAGTAATATAGATTCCATTTATATATCCTGATAATGTAGCAACTAATACAAAAGCTGATCCAGATTTTGAACCATAAGCTCTAATAGAACCTTTTATTTTAGTAACTAATTCAGGAATATAAATAGTTAAATCTCTAGCTGTTCCTGTATCTAAAGTAGTTGATGTAGTAGAGTAAGCTGTTGTTAAAGTTGCATATCCCCATATTTTATCTTGTTGTACAAAATCAACAAAATCACCACTAGTGTTTCTAACCATAGAAACTAATCTTTTACGGGTATATCCACTAGGTAAAGTGGGTGATGTAGAACTCGCAGAAAATACCCCTGTTACTGTTCCATCCGCTTTTGTAAGAATCCATATATAATACCATGCATTTGCAGATTCTGTTGAAGTATCAAGACCTAATGCACCTGATGCTGTAATATCAATAGTAAGTGATCTAGCTCCTGTTGGTCTTCCTTCTACATACAATTCTGTCCAAGAAATATCTACTTGATGATCTGGATGAGATGCATTTCTTTTTACCAATAAACCAACATAACTACTTCCATGATAAGTAGCTATATAATTAAAAAGAGATACTTCATCAATAAGTATATCATTACCAACATATAAATCATTTGAAATTCTAGCATTACCAACAGTATTATCTACACTTCCCCAATTTTTATAAATATAAGTAGATGATGTTATTGTTGGTCCAGTAAAAACACATTCACCTAAACAAACTTCATTTGTAATTGGACCAGCAGCTACTGATCTTTGTTCAAAACTTAACCAATTATTTGCTATATTATCCCAATCATAAGTAATACTAATCACAGGTGTAGCGGAACTTACCGCTAGAACTACAGCAGTAAAAGTTTCAACTCTTATCATTTTATCTGTTCCTACATTTAAGTAGGCAACAAAAGGAGCAATAGAAATAGTAGCAGCTCCGGCAGGAGTCATTAGCCCTCCTTGATATATACCAGGAACTATTCCTCCTCTAAGAATAGTATTGAAAGAAGCTCCTGTTGCTGGATTTAAATAATCAAATGTAATTACTTGACTTCCTAAATTTATTGTTGGATCTGACATTTATATTTTCCTCTACTTAACCGTAGTCTGTTTAAATTCTTCTTGTGTCATAAGATATTCATATGCAGATTTTAAAATACTGTTTTTTGAAAAATCTTTTATTTTTAAATCTGTAAATTTTATTTTAAATACTTTTTTATATATACCCATGCCAGAATTTTGTCTAGCATATTCAGTGGTATATCCTCTAAGTCCTATACGAATTTCTTCTGTAAGTGTATCAATAAATAAATCATCTATTTTATAGTATACCTCTTTAAAATCAAATTTATAATCATTATTCTCTTTAGTTAATGTACCTATTATTGCCATATTATATATTCTCCTCTATCTATTTAGTAGTTTATTTAATTTTACTTCTAAATCATTTAATTTAGTTTTTAATTCTATATTTTCTAATTCCAGTAATTCTATTTTTTCAAGTAACTCTATACCAAGACCTAATGCAATACCATCTACTGTATATAGACCGTCTTTTTCTGATGTGAGTTTAAAAGTATTTTGTATATCTTCTGCAATAGGTCCAATAAATTCTGAAAATCCCTTATAATTAGCATCTTCCCATATATATTTATATACATTCAAAGGGGTAGATTTTAAAATTTCTATTATAGAAATTTTTTCTTTGTATTTTAAAAATGTTGATGAGGTGGAATTATAACCAGTATTTCCTCCAACAGAAACCCCAACAGATGTATATCCATATACACCATTTATCCCTGTACCATATACTCCATAATTTCCTCCTATACCATATACTCCATAACCAGTGTTACCCTGCCCTCTTACACCTATATAACCACCTAATCCTTCTACACCTACATTTGAATTAGATACTCCATAAATACCCGTATTAGTACCAGTACCATAAATACCTGTAGGTCCATTACCCTGTATTCCATAAGTTAGTCCAGATCCATATACTCCTGTAACGCCTGTTCCAGATACTCCTGTTAGTCCATTACCAGAAACACCCGTTCCATATCCAGTACCTGTTCCATATACTCCAATATTGCCACTGTTTCCTTGTATTCCATAACCGGTGTTAGATACACCACTAACACCACTAGCATTATCAGATTCCCCATAAATTCCTACTGTATTTGTACTACCATAACCTATACCCACTATAGCGGGAGTATATACTCCTGAATTACAATAATTTATTATTTGACCATAAGGTCCCCTTACGGATACAGTATTTGTACTTGTTACTTGAGTTCCATATATAGTTTGATATGCATGAAAAGTATCTAATGTATCAGAATTAGTTGCTGTAGCAGCATTACCAGAACAGGCATATGCATTATTTGCATTTGTTGCTAAAGTTGCTGTAGTAGCAGTATTTGAATTTCCGGAACAAGCATATGCATTAGAGGAATTTGTTGCTAAAGTTGCTGTGGCAGCATTACCCGTACAAGCTGCTGAAGAACCTGAAGTGGTAGAGTAATTTACACTTACGGCTGTTCTTGAAGCTAGATAAGCTGTTCCAGTAGAATCAGCGCTCCAAAAATATGTAGGTGAATTTGAAGAATTAGAAAAATTAAATTTTTGTCCATTTGCAAATTCTGAATTTAGATTAGTGTTTACAGTACTATTAGAAATAGGTATTTGTCCAGTAGAATTTCCAGTAGTATAACCATCTAATAGATCAGCATTTAAATTAGTAATTTTCGTAATTGATGATACTATAAATGGTGCTGTTCCAGTAGTTGCATTAAAAGTAGTAGTAGAAGCTAAAGTTTTATTTGATAATGTTTGTGTTGCATTATTTATAGTAATATCAGTTGCTGCATTTGTTCCTAATGCATGTTTACCATCTACCATATCAGCATCAAATCCAAAACTAGAACCTTGTCTAATACCATGTACTGTATTTACACTTGTTATATTACTATTTGTATGAGTAGTTAAAGCTAAATTTGCAGTAACACTATAACTAGCATCATTATTTAATGCTGAAGCAATTTTTGCTAATGTATCAAGTGTTGCTGGTACTCCTGTAACTAGTGCCGTATGTTTAGCTTGTAAATCATCTGTTTCATATTTTTCATAATTTAAATCTTCATATATACGCAAATATTCATTTTCAAATATAGAACCTAAAGCTGGTGTTCCCGTTGCTATATCGGAACCATCTTTATATGTTGTTAATTTAACTCCATTATATGTATAAGGATTAGTCATCTATATTACCTCTTTCATTATTGTAAACCACTTAACCACCAAGTACCATCCAAGAATTTACGTCCATTTAATGTTTGTAAATTACCACCAATCATAATAAAATCTAATTTTAAATTTCCATACATTTTAGAATCCCATTGTACTTTAGGAAATTCTGCATATAATACTATAGCACCTAAAGTATCAAATATAGCTAATTCTGTAAAAGACTCGAGTTTTTGTAATTCATCTATAAGAAATCTAAATTTAAAATTATCATAATCTTCAATTATTTTATTAGTATCATTTATATAGTCCCATTCAAAAACATTATTACCTGCTATATCGGTAATAGTTCCATCTACTACTGTATGTCTTCCATCACCAAATCTAATTGTTTCCCAAGAGTTAAAAATATTTTTAAATGCTATACTTTTTTGAGTAAACGTAGACACTCCTAAATAATCAGTCCATACTCTTTCAACAACAGATAAATCTGAATAAAATTCAAATGTTAAAAAGGGTTCATAATAAACTCTTTCAGTAATTCTTTTATTTTGATTTATATCATTACTTAATGCTTTAAGAGTATTTAAACTTAAAAATTCATCATCATTTTCTACAAATTTATGCTCATAATTATATATAATATTTCTAGTAGTACTATATAATAATAAAGGTCTATCTAAACCTAAAAATTCAATAGTATCTAATGTTGAAGGCGTTAATCCTAAAGGAGCACCCGTAGAAACTATATAAGTATTATCTGTTTTAAGGGGTGTAGCTTCATCAGTTTTACTTCCCGAGTCTGATTTAGTTATTTGTATTTTATACAGATTACCTGTATTATTAGCTCTTAGATCTTCCCTATCAAGATAGGTTGTTCCATAGTAGGTAAGATTTGTTGTTGTTTCATTTACATCCAATTTATCTAATGAATTATCATAATATACAGAATATGCATTTGATATTAAGTTAAAAGGAACCCCTATTATAATATAAGATGAGGGATCATTTTTATTTTTTAATTTTGTGATTAGAGTTTTTAATTCTTTCACTAAATAATCATATTCACTTGTATATCCTGTTAAAGATTTTAAACTATACCCAAACATAATAGCTAAATCTTTAATATCTTGCTCAGTTATATTTTCTATATCATACTGAGAAAATATAGGACTGATCTTATCTGTTTTTAAATCTGTATAAATTGATTGCCAAACTTCTGTTAATTCTCCCCAACGAGTATCTTTCATTATTGAGGGTATAAAATTTTTAAAAGAGAAATTCATTTATTACACTCCTATAAATAAGATAAACTAGTTGTAACAAAGTCTGTATCGATGTCACTAATTTGGTAGAAGTAAGGTAATCTTAAACTATTTAATTGTCCTGCTGGAGTATTTCCATCTTTCATTTTATAACATATATAAAGAATATACCCTAATGGATCTGCATCTCCTGGATTCTGTACTCCATAAATTGTTTGTGTTATATCAGCTACAATTTCATTTATAGAGTATGCATATGTATTATATGTATAATCAAGTACATCTCCAGAAAAAGTAAAAGTTGTAACTGGATCAATAGATGTTCCATTAGCTTGTCCAATCTGGACAGGGGCACTCCATACATTTGCTATTTTTCTTTTTATCCATATTTCAAAACTATCTGTTTGCATATAACTTTGTGTATCTGGATCAGAAATACTTTGATCAAAAATTGTATAACTTGCAAAAAGAGTTGTAGTAGGCATTACTGGTTCCTTATTTTTTTCCATATAAAATATTTCAGTTTCATGATAGGCTAAATCTGTAATTGAATTTATAACTGAATAAAAATTTGATTCATATATATTACTTTGAAATGTTGTATTAAGAACTCCATAAGCATTAGTAAGTGTTGTTTTAATATTAGCATCATTAACAGCAATTGTATTATTTATTATCTTTGCTACAACATTAAATCGAGCATATATTTTTTCAAGAGTAGAAAATTGTACAACTTCCGTTATACTTTTTTTAGGGTATAAATAATTAAGTTTTAAGTCATCTTCTTGAGTAGTGGTTAAGTCTGTTCCAGTATTTGATATAGCAACAATAGTTACTATATTTTGATCACTACCACTTATTGTTCCTCCTAATTCTTCTATAGACCATACAACTGAATTAACTACATAAGGAGCTGAGTTAATAGCTGCAATCCAATTTTCTCTTGAAGAAAGTAATTGTCCTATTTGAAATAAGTTATTAGCATTATTTCTTATAGACTCTATATCTTCTGCTTCAGAACCACCGAGTATGCCTTCACTATTTTTAACATAAAAAGTTCCTACATCACCATTTTCATCATATAGAATACTTTCAACAGTATTGATAATATTAAGAGAGGTAATATTTCCACTATAACCATTTGTTTCAGCATATTTAATAAGAACCCGTTCTCCTGCAATAAGTTTTCTTGAATTTATTCCATCACCAAATATAATGGATATATATTCTTCATTTGATGATGTACTAATTTCACAATTATACGTAATTGTATCATTTATAAAATATAATTTATCAACTATAACTACATCACTAATTACTGTTTCAGTACTATCAACTATAAATAATTCAATTTCATAATTATCTATTATACTAGAATATATGTAAATAGTTTCATTTAATGCTCCTGTAGCTATATATAAAAATTCTTTTGGTATTCCTTCTCGAACTAATATATCTAAATTTCCAATTGTACCTGTATAGTAATGTGTATCATATCTATTATAAACATTAACTGTTTTATCCGTATTTGTAAATTTAGTCCATTTAGGAATAAATATTTCTAATCCTGTATAAGTATATCCAGCTCCCATAGCAGAATCAGCACTAAATAAAATAGTACCAATTGCTCCTACTTTTCTATAAGGAGTATAATTTAATAATTTAGACATAGTAAGCATAGATTTTTTAGAAGTTGCTGCAATCCATTTACTTTCATTATACAAATAATCCGCTAAATATACAAGTTTACTAGCTGTATAAGCTAGTAAATCAGTTATTCTTGAATACACACCAAAGTATAAAGTTGTATTCCAACTTGACATTAGAGATAATCTTGTCTCCACTTCAGTCTTGATACCTGCATACGTATATATCATATAATACCTCTAACTTCCATTCGCTATCATTAAAATTTCATCAAACTTTGGATCTGCTGGTGTAAGATTTGGAAATTTATATTTTCCAAATTTATAAAAATTTGCATCATGATCAAATATTAGTTTACTACTTATCATATCAGGTTTTTTAATTGTAAAAAATTCAAGTAGATTATCACTAACATAATCTACACTTTCATATTCAAAATTATTTGTAGAATAATTTGAATTAGTAAATAATGTTATATTATCTTTTATCCCTGTAGAAATTATAGTGTAATTTAAATCTATTTCTAATAATCTATTATTAACATCAGGAATGAAATCTATAGAATTAACTTGTAAAGCAGGTGAGAAATCTTTATTTAATGCATTCATCAATTGAAATTTTAATTGTAACATTACTTGAGGACTCATGGTTTTAAAAACCATATTATCTAATGCTCCTCCTCCCGAAGGATTCATTAAATATTCCCCTTTTTTCATCCCTAACCAAAGTTGAAGAGCATTCTTTACAGCTTCAGAAGCAAAGTATTCAATTGCTTGACCTGATCCCTCTTCTGCTCCCCAAATATCTATATCCTGTATTACCATTTTAAGCTTACCTTTTTAGTTAATTATATTATTAGTAAAAATAATATTTTTTAAAATTAAACAATAGCTCCAGGAACAGCTAGAAAATAAGGTGGTGTTGCTAGAGTTCCTACACAAGTAACTATAATAGTTTTTGTAGCTGTATCTAATGCAGTTGAAATTTGAGTTGCTTTTTGATCTATTGTAGCAGTTGGAGAAAGATCATCAAATATAGCTTTTAAATCTATAGCTAATTGTCCTTTAATTATATTAGTAGTAACTCCTGCGATTAGTTCTGGTGCAATTGTTCCTGCTGGAGGAGTAACAAGTTTAAAAGTTGCTGCTAACCAAAAAGCAATTAAAGCATTTTCAAATTTAGCTGAAGAAGAAATAGATGTTTCATTTCCATTTAAAACATCTAAAACAGGATTAGTTATTTCTTCCCAATTAGCTATATTAGATGTAGGTAAAGCAGTTAATTTATAACATTTATAATTATCTCCTCTAGCAGCAACACTATCTACAGGACAAGTTAATTGTAACATAGATAATAATGAATAAGCATAATATATATTTTTTTCAGATGGTAACATATTACTTTTAAAAGTTAATAAAGGGGTATCTCCAGAAATATCAGTTGCAGCTAAAGCATAAGTTTCATAAGCATTACAAAATACTTCCATAGAATCATAATTAGATAGATAAGTAGAAGCATTAGTTAACCATGTTACTAAACTAGCTTTTAATGTAGCAACAACTAAAGCCATCAGTTATGCTTTATTGTAGTTGATAAACAAGTTGTTAAAGTAGCAGCTTGTACTGGAGGACCACTAGGACCAGTTCCTGTAGGATGTGTATGATTTTCTAACCAAGTTTTTAAAGTTTCTCCTAATAATGTAAATTGTGTTGCAACAGCTCCCGCTTTAAATTCTATTATACCTAAATTATTTATATATATATATGCACTAGGATGATATAAAAATATTTCCGGATTTCCTGAACTACTATCTACTCCTATACATATACCATTTGCATAATAAGTATATTTTGTATTAGGATAAACAGAGGCAGATCCAGTTCCTAAATTAGGTGCAATATCTGTTGTAAATAATCCATGTGGATGTTTTCCTGCAAATTGAACATCTCCCATATAATAAGGGGTTTTCATAAATACATCTACATCTTCAAACCATACCCATACATATGAATCTATTTCAGGTATAGAAGAAACTCCATGAGTAGCATCTCCTCCTGTAGATAAAGAACCTTGTCTTGCCCAAGGAAGCATGGGGGTAGTAAAGCCATAATGAAGATGTTCGATTTTAATTTGAACTCTTCCTTGTTGCCTTGTATCAATATTATTTATAACTTTTGCTGGATAAAATCCTTTCATTAAAATAAACTCCTATGTTCTATTTGCTAAAATAAATTTCTTAACGTCCTCTAGTTTTGGTATATATATTTCTGATTCTGGAACCATTTCAAATGGATCTTCAACATTATTTAACAATAGAATAATATCTTCGTACTCTAAATCTCCATAATATGCTGCTGCTATTAGATATGGTTTTTGCATTTCTTTTTTAGTTACTTTATGAATATAGTAACCATTAGTCCATTCAAATTTTCTCCAATCAATAGATGTAGAATCTCTTATTACATCTCCATCTGGACTTGTATATAATATTGTTTGTACTTTTTCTCTCATGTTAATACCCCATTATTAAGAATAGCATTATCGTTCACTATTCCAAATACAGAACTATATGACATTAAATTTCCATCTTCAAAATTTTGAATGGACGCTGGAGTTAAACTTACTATCTGTAAAGATGCTGTAGCCCATAAGGGTAATCCCTTTGAAGTTTTAAATTTTGAATATGTTGGAGTAATAGCATAAATAAATGCTAAGGGTAAATAAACTATTCCAGGAATAAGTACTGATATATTTTTTGTTTGTGCACTAGATACATCTTTTGTAGTTGCTTTTTTAGGAATAGATATTCCCACACTTTTATTTTTATCAGTTTTTGTAAGAGTTTCTTTTACATCTTTAATATTTTTAGCATTAAATCCAGGAATTTTTAATACTCCCATAGTATCTATAGATAGAACATGTAAACCTAATAGTATATTCATTTTATCTACAACATCTTTTTTTGAATCTGTTTCTGTATAAAAATGAAGATCAATAGTTATTTTTACTGGGTTAGTTTTAGTCCATCTTGGAGCATCTAATATACTTCGTGCTAGTACCGCTGTTTGTGAAGTACTGTTAGTACCTGCTCCTGTAGCAGTTAATAAAGTAACTATAGAATCTGCTGTAGGTACAAGATCTCCTATAGACTGAAATTCGCTAACAGCTTCTATTGCTATATCATCCATAATAGGAGCAGTAACTATTGCACCATCTTCTAATTGTATAACTATCGTATTCATAAAATATCCTTTTTATTTTTGAGGATCTATATTATTTTTATAAGATTCTGAAGCTGCATTATTTAATTCAAATGACTTTAATCTATCAGGAGCGCTTCTAAATGCTTCTGCAACTTTACCTGAGCTTTTACCTTCTTGTACTTTTGAAATATTTTCTGCATACCATCTTTTAAAACTATGAGCATCATTACCTTCTTTTTTCTTATATGTGATATACTCTTCAGCTAACATTTTATCTTCTGTAGAAATTTGAGCTGCTTCTTTTTCTGTTACTTTTGCCCTAGCTTCTGAATCAGCTAATCTAGTAAGTATATCGCCTTTATCGGTTCTTAAAGCTTTATCAGTTTCTTCTATTACTCTTTTTTCTTTATCCCCCATTGAAAACCATTTCCAACCATAATCAATGATATTACCAAGATAATCTAATATACCATAAAAAGCTGATTTAACTTTATCAAAAACACTACTTAAAGTATCACCTATACTCCCTATAAAATTACCTAATTTAGATAAAAGAGGAGCAACTGCATCTATAACTGGACCAGTAATTTTTTTAAGTCCATCGAATATATTTCTAAAAGGTTCTAGCATAGAAGTTAACATACCTTTTAATAATCCAACAAACCATAATGTTAATTTTTTTAAATTTTTAGAAACATTTCTAATAGCTGAAAATATTCTATCTGGAATACTTATAATGAATTTAAGCATTGCTTTTATTCCATTCCATAGAGCACTATACACTTTTTCATTTAATTCCATAATAAAATTAGTAATACCTGAAATAGTGTTTACTATATAAGAAGATATTGAACCAAAAAAGTTTTTAATTCCCTTTCCTATATTTAATAGACCATTCCAAATAGAATTAAAGAAAGGATCAAACATACTGAAGAAATTTTTAATTCCTGTTCCTATATTAGAAAATCCACTTATAATAAAACCGAAAAAATTTGTTATGATTCCATATATATTCTTACTTTTATCAATAATCCATTTAACTTTATCTAATATAGAATTAAGTATTGAATCAAAGAAAGAAACAATACCTTTATATATATTAGAAAATCCTTCTTTAATTCCTATCCATATTTTTTTAAATACTTCTGCAAATCCATTAGATTTAAAAAATTTAAATGCTTTAGCTATTCCATATATTAAAGATATAAACATTGTAATAGGAAACGCTATTAAAGATATAGCACTGACTAATATTTTTCCCATAGTACTTAAATTTTTAAATCGTTCTACAAGATTATCAAAAAAGTCTGATACTTTTTCAGCATATATCCAAAGTAACACCAATGATGCAACTATAGCTATAAATGGGAGTGCAGCTAAAAGAAGAGGTGCTGCTGCTGTAAGTAGGCTAGAAACAAATCCCCATAAAGAAACAAGAAACGACCACATTGCTGGAAGTAATGTTTTAATTACAAATTTACTTAGAATACCACCTAATTTTAAAATTCCAGAATTCAATTTTCCAAGATATCCTACCATTGTTTTTAACATAGGGCCAAATATTTTTAATTTTGCTAATATAGGTCCAATTTTACCAAGAGCTGAAATGACTTTTAAAATATAAGGTCCAATTTTAAACCATATAAATCCTATAGCTATTAACATAGGTAATATTTTAGCAAGCATATCACCAAATTTTAATAATGTTTTATTTTCTATTCCAAGAGTTTTAAATATAGTTCTAAAAATTCCTTTTAATATTTCTGGAATAGTTACCCATAATAAATTAAAAAAGAATTTAAGCAAAGCAGGTATAGCTTTTATAATTGCTGTTATAGCTCCTCCCACTACACTCAATAACCAGGGGAGGACCATTTGTAATAATCCCATTCGTAATAATATTATAAATCCTAATAATTGAGTAAGAAAATTAACAGAAGCAAGAGATTTTAAAAATCCAGCTGCTTTCTCAAACCATTTACCTTTTACTATTTTATACCATCGTTTATCTGTTTCTTCTTTTTTCTTTTTTTCATCTGGTTTTGGAGCTAGTTTTGCAGCAACAGCAGAATCATCTACTGTCTTTTCAAATAGATCTTCTAATATTTGTATCATTCTTACTAGTCGTAATGATAAGGCTGTTTGTAGATCAAGAATAGCTTTAGGAACAGTTCCTGTAGAAGCAAAGAATTTAGATAGAAAAGGAGAATATACTTTATCTACCATATTCATTTGTTTTTTTATTTCTTTAGATTCTCCTGTTCTTGTATCAGGAAATACCATTGCAGTATCCATTAACTACCCCCATTATATATATTAGTAAAAAGAAAACCTGAATTTAATTTTCAGGTTTTTTAATTTTATCTTTTTGAAGACGGAGCTTTATTTTTTGCCATCTCATCTTTCATATGTTTTTGTTTTTCTTTTTGATACTTTTCAAATTGATTTAATCTTTTTTTAGCAACCCATCTTTCCATTCTAAGAACTTCTTCTTCAGAATATCCTAATTTATATACCAAAATAAATATTAAATCCTGTACGCTGTCCAGATTCTCCATTGGTAGAAATGGACTTATTCCTATCGCTGTTCCCGTATGGAAGTAACTCTCTAGGATCAATGACCCTCTGAAGCCACCTCTTGTCAGTTTCGCCACATAAAGGACAAACTAACTCTAATTCATGTTGTAAACCAAATTGTACTTTATCAAAAAATTCATTTATCTGGTCAGTAGTGCTTCTTGTGATTACATCTCTATATTCTTCAAATTTTTCTTTATTAGACAACTTCTTATCATTTTTAGAAACTAATACCATTGATTTAGCATATAGAAATAATAATCTGCCTTGTTCTTCTTTTAATATTTTTAACTCTTTTTCTTTCTTTTCTTTTAATTCATATAGAGGGACATTAGCCTCTTTTCTATTTTGAGAAGATTTAATTTTAGGAGCATATACTTTAGTTGCATATTCCTTAGCTTCAAGAATATCTTTAACTCTAGGAAACCTTATTCCATAACTATCTTCTCCTGCTATAAAATAAACAGGTTCTTTGAGTTTAGTTTTTGCAACTTCCATATCTCTTGTATAACTATCAAGATCTTCTATAGGATTATTTTTATATTTTTTAAGTAGGTATTTTCTAAACGCTTCATCTGATATAGAATCAAGTTTTTCTTTAAAAAATACTTTCATATCTTCATCAACTTCACTCGTTGATTTGTAAGTTAGTGATAATAAATCTATAACAGTTTCATTTATAATTCTATTTTTTTCATCAGCTTCATTTTGACAATCACATAACCATCTATGAGTATGATATTGACTTTCATATTTTACTTTTATTCCCATAAGAGTTTCAAGTAAATCTTCAGCACACATATCTTCAACTTTAAAATCTATATCATCTTTTTTTAGATCATTTAAAACTGAACATATAACATCAAGTAAATCATCTTGTGATGATAATTGAATATCATTAACATGTCTTTGAGAATAATCTTTAAAATGAAGTACATTTGGAGTATCAAATCTACCTTGAGATTCATATTCTATAGCTATAGTATCAGCAAAATTCTTAGCTATAATCTCTTTTTCCTTTTCAATATCTTCTTCATTTTCATATATAACTTCTTTTTTTCTTCTTTTAACTTCTTCTGGATTTAACAGTATACTTTCTTCAGACATTATAATTCATCTCCTTTACTACTAATATTTTTAAAACTTTTATATTAGTACTCTTTATAGAAAGTCAAATAAACTTAATCCAACTAATCTTATAGTATCACAAGCAAATTCAACTGTAATCAATTCTGTATCTCCTGATGAATGATCATAACCAATTCCAGTAACAGCTTTTATTTTCATTCCTTCTATTTTTATCCATTCTGTAGAAGGTAAAGCATCTTGTTGAATAGGCATTATAATAGCACTTCTTTTTGATATACTTTGATCATCATTAAAAATAAAATCTTTTGTAGTAGAATCATATGATGCAATATCATTAAGCCATTTTCTTAAATATCCTTTTGTAGTTCCCATATTATCTTCAAGAAATGTAGCTGTAAAGGATTCTGGATATATTAAATCCTTTACAGCCTGCAATCCTCCATACCTAATATATTCAAAACCCGTTAAGGGTAGATCTTGTATAGAATATAGATAAAATCTTACCACTAAAAAATCTCTTGCAGCAGCTACAGTAGATTTTGCTATAGATACAAAACTCTTAGTAAAATCAATTTCAGGTGTCATTATTATTTCAAATAAACATTTATTCTGAAGTCCTATATTTCCATAAAACTCCTTATCTACAGTCATTGCTATCGCTGCTGTATCAACAACCTTCTTATATTTACTCGCAACTGACATTCTACACCTATTCCACAGTCATAGAAATATATATAAATGTTATTGTAATTCTTATAGGATCTCCAGAAGCATTATCAAATGTTCCTATTTTTATAGACTTTGGTTTTGCCTTCTTAAAAGATATTTTCTTAACCGCTGTCTGTGTTCTATCTTCTGCTTGCACAATAATTGTACTCCTAGAAAATATATCCGGCATTGCTGTTCCATTACTATGATCATAAGAATAATCACACCATTTTTTCAAATCATCATAAGCTTTCCAGTTTTGATCCAAACGAACATCAATAGAAAATTCTTTTGTAGTTTCTTGTAACATTCCTGTTTTTGTAAATTTAAATCCTTTATGAAAAATATCATATACCGCCACAGTATCTTCCGGTGGATCAAATGTCTGATCTGCTCTAAGTGATATTAAGTTCCCATCCCCACCACCAGGAATACCCGTAGGGAATATAATGGAGTATTGACTTGCGGCAGCATCGTCGCCCAATGAAAGTATCTGATCTGTTGAAATTGACATATTATTTTATACCTCTTTATTATTTCAAAAATTATTATATATTAGTTAGTACTATATTTTATTTATAGTACTAACTAATGCTGTTATTATCCCACAAGAGAAGAAATAGAGACAGATTGTCCTACTCTCGTCAAACGGCACGTAATCCATTGGGAATTGGGTTGAATTTTTATGTACAAATCGAGCACAAATTCACGGGCATTAAGAACATCATCAGTATTATTATCTTCAGAACAAACAACGAGTGCTTCCCTAATCCAGCCATTACCAATTATTGGTGCTAGAAATTCATCAGTTTGAGTTTTAGCCATAAGTCTATGTGTAGGATCATTAAGTTTGAATTCTTGTTTTCTAAGAATTTGAGTTGATACTGTATCTGTAATATATTTATATACTCTTCGAGTTCCAACAAATGAAGTATCACTGGTAGTAACTTGTAAAGTATTATCTCCATATATCATAAGACCATAAGCATCATCAAATACTATAGGATTGATTTGAGCATTATAGAATGAATCTAATTCTGCTTGTGTATAGTCGACTTCAACTTCTAGAGTTGTCCAATCAGAGATTAAACCTCCATGGCTATTTTCATCAATACCTGCTGGACTTGCAGCATCATAGGAGTCTGCCATCATAGCGTATTTTCTTCCTACTGATCCTATATTAGAAATCCAAGCAAGAGAGTTATTATAAGCATCTTCTATTTTTCTCCAATTGTGATAAAGACAAATATCATCAGAATCTATACCCAGAGAAGATCTAAAAGTAAGGGCTTGTGATGCTGTATATCCTAGAGGTACACATGTGATTGCTTGTGCCCAAGGTTGATAAGATTGAACTATAGTATTAAGGAGAACTCCTGCTGTACCATATACATCCATAAATATTTTAGCTTTGTATTTATTTCCATATTGAAATTGATTCCAAGCAGTAGTATAATTTGAAAGTAGTGGTTCTGCTCCTCTATCTCCTCCTGAAAAGGCTACTGTAGAAGTTCCTGGTAATACATAAGATGTTCCGGTAAATGCGGTATTTAATTTAAATTGTACATATGGATTTTGATTAAAAACATCTGAATAATATAATGATCTTCCAGCACCATCTTTTTCTTGTATCAGAGAATAGTTATAAGTTTTAACTGGGACATAACCAGAAGCATTTAATTTGTACAGAGCGAGAATAAATTTACTTCCAGATACATAAGTTACAGAGGCAGCTAAATCATCTGCATAAGGTGAAGTTGTAAAGAAACTATGAGAAATTGTAGTTGTTCCATTTACTGAATAATGATATACAAAAGTCATTATTTGATTATAAAGAGGTATTGCTCCAGTTGGATTTACTCCTGTTGAAGTAAGAGCTAAACCTGTATTACTAAAAACTAATGTTAAAGCTGAATCACCTGTAAGAGGTGCATCTACAGATATAGAAGCAGTTGTTGATCCTCGTCTGCCAGAAATTAAAATAAAATTTCCAGATGTTGTAGCAGCCGTATATCCAAAAGCAGTATTGATATCACTTATAACAGCAGCTCTTGTTTTTGCAGCAGATTGTCCTAGATTGATTTCTTGAATTGTTCCATCTATAGAAATTCTAATTGATTTATCAGTTGCACCTAAACTAAGATCATAATTTGATGTTCCATCTACTGTAGTAGTTACATTTGCAACTGTACCTGGAGTACCAATAAAAGTAATAGTAAAAATTCCACTTGTTAAATCTACAGAACCTGCTGATACATCTGTACCAGATAAAACTCCACCAGCACTAAGAGTAACATCTTTTTCAACTCCATTTACATTTACGACAAAATCAGTTACTTCTACTACTGGAATATATGAAAGAGTTCCAGAAAAAGTTGCATCTACTCCGGATGCTGCTGAATGAGTATAGGTAGAACCTTTAACAACTGTTCCATAATTAAAACTTGCATAATCTCGTCCTATTCCAAAACCTGTAACATCTGTTAAAGTTACATCTATTCCCCCATATACAGCATCACTAGCATATGCACTTGCACACCATAGAGGAGCTGTTCTTGTAAATGCAATTGCTTCAAAAACTCCTGGATAGGTAGAAGAAGGAGTTCCTAATTCTCTTAAACAATCCTCTTCTGATTGTAGATACATAGGAGTAGCTTTACCTTTGGCAGATTTAACTACCATTGCTCCCGTTTCATTCATCAGAGTATTTGTAAAACCCGAATAATCGCGTTCTATTGTAGTTATACGACTCATGTTATTTATACCTCTTTTTACGATTTATTTTCTAAATAAATTTTATTTATTAGTAGAAAAATGTTTAAATTATTATTTTACTAATAAATAAAAAAAGGAGTGTCTTATGCTTATATGTTTTATTCTAAGTTTAATTTATTTTTGCTATGCTAAATTTGTATTGTGTGATCCTATAGATGAAGTATCTTTTAATACAGTTTTCACTTTTGTAATTTTATGGGGATTTAAATTTCTATTCTTTTAAATATTATTATATAGAAGAAACTATGATAAAATATTCTTTTATATTTTAATTTTTATGACTATTTTAATAGATAATATACATATAAAAAATGTAATTTTTTTCTAAAAAAATAAAAAAAGTAGTATACATTTTTAGTTTTATTTATTATATTGTAACTAATAGAAATACTAAGGAGGAATATATGAAAAGTTTTATAAGTTTAATGCTAGTGGTTTTATTTACAAGTCTTATTATAGGGTGTGATGATACAAGTTCTGATCCTTCTCAAAATAGTAATAATCAGGTTATTGATCAACCTATTACAATTCCAGATACCCCAATAATAATTCCAGATGAGCCTATTGTAATCCCAGTTATCCCTATAGTTATTCCAGATAATCCTATTACAGAACCAGTTGTTATAACTGACCCTATTATTCCTATAGAACCACCTGTAATAATAGATCCTCCAGTAGTAATAACAGATCCCATTATACCAGTAGAACCTCCAGTGGTTATAGTTCCTATAGAACCACCTGTTGTAGTAGATCCTCCTATCATAGTTGATCCACCAGTAGTAATTGATCCCCCAATTATTGTAGAGCCTCCAGTAGTAGTTGATCCTCCTGTAGTTGTAATTCCTCCGGTTGTAGTAGAACCCCCGGTTATAACGGATCCTATTATACCGGTTATTACTGTAACAATTACAAGAGTTATTACTTCTATTCCAATAGATGTTGATTTCTATTATCATGTTTTTTCAACAAATAAAATAATATATTTTAAAAATCAAAAATTCAATGATGTAATTTGTACATATACAGATGTAACTAAAACTTATTTAGATGGGGTTCTTTTTTCAACTTCTTCAACTTCTCCAACAACATATTATTTTACTACTTTCTTTTCTATAGGAGAAGCTTCTAAAGTACTTTATTTTACTATAGAAGATAAAAATTATCAACAAGTTAACGGGATTATATCTGAAATTGTAGCTTTACCTACTAGACCAATAAAACAAAAAGTTACATATGGAATTAAAAATAATGCTTCTTATATAACTTGTGTATTTATAAATTCTACATCTTCAGGAATTGGACGAAAATTAGAAGGTGGTGGATATAGTAATTCTGGACAAGCTCAAATGATAGATGGTTGTAAATATACTAATATAGATTTTTATTCTCCTGATGGAGTACATATAACTAATCAATATGGTCTTATAGTGAATGTAGCAAATGATGGAGCAGGCTATATAACATTTCCAAAAAAAGGTTTATATATATATCTTGACCAACTACATTATAGAGATCCTATTTTTCTACAAGAAAGAGGTAGCATGTGGTAACAAAAATAAGTCAAACTTTTTTATACTATAAATAAAAAAGTTTGACTTAAAAATAATTTTTTAATTATATTATAAATAAGAAATTAAAGGAGAAATTAAAATGATTTATAAAGAACTAAAAGTCTATCCTAATGAATTTAATCCTACTATTATGAATAGAGTATCTATAAAAGGATTAGCTCATACAGAAGAAGAACTTAAAAGATTAGTAGATGAAATATGTCATCTATATAATTATACACCTAAAAACATATCAAAGGAAAATTAAAATGAAAAAAATTGAACAACTAACGAAGAAACAAGAGATACAATTAGAAATTTATAAGAATAAGTGGCTTGCCATAGGACTATCTACAGAACAACCTTCTTTTCAAAGAACAAAGGAGATTATAGATAATATATATATTCATATATTAAAAAAATCCCCCGTTCCTGTAATAGTTCTTGATAATCCCTATGATACTTGGGTAGCTGTTTGTATTTATGCTTCTGAAAATAATCAAGTTAGGAATCAAGTTTGGAATCAAGTTTGGAATCAAGTTAGTAATCAAGTTTGGAATCAAGTTAGTAATCAAGTTAGTAATCAAGTTTGGAATCAAGTTAGTAATCAAGTTAGTAATCAAGTTTGGAATCAAGTTAGGAATCAAGTTTGGAATCAAGTTTGGAATCAAGTTAGTAATCAAGTTGAGAATCAAGTTAGTAATCAAGTTAGTAATCAAGTTGA